>OLFT01001563.1_pt1 | contig 23350 bp, 10 predicted proteins | sample 1604921 | NCBI WGS metagenome assembly OLFT01 (sample SAMEA3888897, study PRJEB22519) | human gut metagenome | biome: human gut; feature: human-associated habitat; material: faeces | place: Denmark | collected 2013 | reverse complement strand
ACAAGTTGATAATTAGCTAATTAATCATAACGGCATTTTTTTGTCATGTACTTAAATTTGTATTAATAATGATATTGTTGGAAATGTTGCTGTTTTTAATATCCACTAAAGCATAATCTGTTTTTGAGTCATCTCCGTCATATACAATGACATTGTTTGTAATCGTTGCCGAGTTTAAACCAGCCAACTGTCCTCGAATAATGCTATTCGATATAACAAAATTGTTCCCGGACTGTTGGCCTATACCTTTTCCTAAAAAACACGAAAGTATTTTAACTGGTCCACTAATGGTCGGAACAGCGTATTCACTTATGTTTCCTAAAATTCGACACCTTTCAAAGGTTACATCTGCTGCATTCTTTCTGAACTCAACAGAACCGTTAATAACACATCCTTCCACTTTAAGGTTGGATGTTCCTATCTCCAATGTACTGCCTATGACAGCCTCTTTGATAGGAGAACCGGAGAGATTGAATCCCGTACCAATGATGGTAACCGATTTATTTATGGAAGTTCCTGAAACATAGCAGCCTGAATCCAGATAAAGCGTATCTCCGTTGAAAACCTCCAAACTTTTTAAAGCCTCACTCAAACTGGTAAAATCAGCTTTGGCCTCGGTACTCGAATTGATTCGCCAAGAACGGGCACACACATCTTCACTGCTCAACACTAAGACAACACTTACAAGTGCTAATAAAAGAAATCTTTTCATTGGATTGTTGTTAATGATTATTATAAATAGTCACCCCTTAAAAAGCCAATTTTTGCGAGATATTGTTCTGACACATTATCTCGCATATTTTTTGGAGCATGCACCAAAGAGCTTTCATTGCTCTTTTGAAGTTATAGGCCGCTGCCGCCAGAAGAACGTTCACAGTATCTCCCACCACACCTTTATAAAAGTTGCGGCCCAATCGGTAATCTGACTTCAAGTGACCTATTGTTGGTTCTATGCCTGCACGCTTGCAGAAGAGTTTTTGTTTTTTCAGCTTCTGATAACGGCTGTCCGATTTCTTGGGAACATCGGGGAGTATAATCTTCGTCCCGTTAATTTCCTTCCTGCCTCTGTATCCTCTGTCACCGGCCAGTACGTTAATCTTTCTTCCGGTTAGCCGTTCTACCTGTTCCAGGGCAGACTCGATGGTATGCCCGTCATATTCATTGCGAAAGGACATGGCTCCAAGAATAATGCCTGTGACAGAACGTATGACGGATACCTTGTTGCCGAATTCGTATTTCTTATGTTCTTTGCCCTTGCTGATACATTGCACTTCCGGCTCATGAAGGGAATAAATTTTTTTCCTGCTGTTCCGTCTTTGGGATAGAACAGTTTCGAAGAGGTCGAGCTGCTTGTCATAGTCGTGATTCTCTTTAAGATTACGCTTCAGCTCCCTGACCAGTCTTCCGGCTATCGTACGCAAACGCCTGTCTGCCTTAAGGGCTTTTTGCCTGTTCTTGGGATGATTCCGGAAACGTTGGTCACGACAGATCGCCTTCAGCACAAAGGTGTAGCTTTGACGCAGGGGAAGACCATGCTTTTTCACAATGCCAAGAACTTTCTTCACGATCTTCTTATGCAACTTCGCATCCGTGGGGTAAGTGATATTCTTTTCCTGAACCGTAGAATCAATAAAGGCCGTATCATGATGGTGGTCATCATCGTCCTCGTTATTCACACGAATGCTTTCCTGAAAAATAAGTTCAATCCCGGCTTCACCGATACGTTTACGGAAATGAACCAGTTCTGAAGAGGCGCATGGGACTGACGGAGTGAACTCCTGCATGCCACAGAAATACTGATAATAAGCGTTTTCGCTCCATTGTTCTACCAGAGACTCATCTGACAGATTACGAAGGTGTTTCAGGATGAGCAAACCACACATCAAACGGATTGGCTTGCCGGGACGGCCGTTGTCCTGACAATACAAGGGTTGAAAAGCTGTTTCAAATTTACCCCAGTCTATTTTATCTGCCAACCGGTAAAGTGGGTGGGATTGGTCCGGCATGTCAGACAGGCTGCTGAATAGGGAAGGGCTATTATTCGTGTTTTTAATCATAAAATCTGCAAGTTTCTTAGCATAAAGATAAGAAAACTTGCAGATTTATCAAAGAGTTTTATTGGTTAAATTAATGAATACCAGCAAATAAACATATTTTTAAGGGACGACTACTTAACACAACACTTGAACATTCCGAACAAATATTTTATTCTTTATAAAACATGTAAAGAACACTTACAATAGGCTATAATTTGCTTACTCCGTGAGTTTTTTCTTTTACGAAACAATACCTGACAAATCCTACGAAAATATTTCAAGTCATCGGAAAACCATCCATAATATATGTATCTACGAAAAATAGCTCAATCGGCAATACCGATTAAGCTATTTTCAAACGAACAAAAAACATGTCCAACCCGACATTTCATTTACACAACAAGTGCATCATCTGGTCAATCACATAAGGTTTCCACTCGTCAATCAAATCATTCAGACTCTTGTCGGATTCCATAAAACCCAAATCCTTGCTAAGAAATGGAAATGACATAAGACCATAAAATGTATTGAACACGATTCTTAGCGGTACACGCTTAATTTCTCCGCGTTCCATAGCCTCCAGAAGATAGGTTGCCACCTGATTCAGAAACTGATCAATATACATGGGTTTTACAGCTTCCACAAAATCCTTGGCATTACGATTAATCTCACGCAATACAAACATGGGAATATATGGATTGTTTTTAGCAACTTCCAGATAAGTATCAACGAGTATTGCAATCTTTTTTGAGAAAGGGACATCATCGTTGACCAAGACATCCTGCACCTTAGGAATAAAAGACTGGATAATGGAGATGAATACCGCCTGAAACATCTTGTCCTTCGTGCGATAGTAATAGTGCAACGTAGGGCGATTGATTCCTACTCGGGCGGCAATATCACTCATGCTGGTCCCGTCAAAACCTTTTTCAACAAACACCTCCCTCGCCACGGAGATTATTTTCTCTTCCAGCTTATTATTTTCCATAATGATAAAATGTTATTTCTTCAGTTTGTCTATAAACAACAGCATACGATTAATTATATTCACTTCGCTGACACCGCTGTCAAAGTCCAAAGATAATATATTCGCATCAGGTACTAAAGTTTTAATACGTTTTTCTATACCTTTCGACACAATATGATTGGCAATACAGCCAAACGGCTGCAAGCTGATTATATTGTTGACTCCCTTTTGAGCCAGCGACAACATTTCAGCCGGAAGCAACCAGCCTTCACCAAACTGGGCATTCAGCGATATGGCCTTGCTTGCCTTGTCAGCCTGTTCAAAAATATCCTCAAAAGGCGTGTACAAACGGAACTGGCCGGCCACCGTGTCAAATTTTACTATCTGCTTACGAAGTATCTTATATAAATCTTTGTAAACAAAATCTGGCAAGTCTTTATGTAGTATATTCGTTTCCACCTTCACCTTCTTGTTCACAAAACTCTGCATGAAAAAATCGGTCAGCATCGGCGGCACAATCTCTATACCACGACTGTTCAGCCACGAGAGCAGATTTCGATGAGCAAAAGGATTGAATTTCAAATAAATTTCGCCAACGACACCCACTTTAGGACACTCTTTCTCCAAGCAAATACCGTTGAAATCGGAGGCGGCCAAGGCCAGTTGGTCCAACAAATATTTCGAACGGTTGTCGCGTATCAGTTTTTCACCTATCTTCAGATACAAATCTTTCAGCCGCTCCGCTTCACCTTTCTTTTTTTCACGCACTACCGAGGCATAATAGAATTTGGCAATACAGTCACTGTAAAGCACTGCACGGAGAGCCACCGGAAGAAGTTTTATCCAATTTATTCTGAATGCCGGCTGATTATTTTTTATCGAGCTTCCCAATGTAAGCGACACCACCGGTGTATTGGAATAACCGGCATCAACCAATGCTTTTTTTATCACCGCAATATAGTTGCTGGCACGACACTGTCCACCTGTCTGCGTCATGGCAATCACGGATTTATCGGGATCATACCGGCCGCTTTTGAATGCCTTAATAATGTCGCCGACAACAAGCGTTGCCGGATAGCATATTTCGTTATTGGCATATTTCAAACCCCATTCACACGATTCGTTATCACTGAGCGGCAAATTTTCCACATCATAGCCAGCCACTTTCATTACAGCCGGGACCAGCGGAGAAATGAACGGCGTGAAGAACGGCACCAAAATCTTCCGATTCCGATACTCATCACTGTATACAGGAACCGTCTTGAAATCCATGTGACCATTACTCTTATGCCGGCTTTCTTCCGCCAAGCGGATACTTTCAATCAAAGAGCGCACCCTCAACTTCATAGAACCTACATTGTTCACATCGTCCAATTTCAAAAGCGTAAACACTTTCCCGTTCCGAATCAGCAAATCACGGATTTCATCCACAAGAAAAGCATCCGGCCCGCAACCGAAAGACGTAAGCTCAACAAATTGAAGTTTTGAATCGTGTTGGCAAACCCATTTTGCAGCACGAAGAATCCTGTTAGGGAATGCCCACTGCGGAAGAAAATGCACATCGTCGGCTTCAATTTCCTTATTACGCACAATATCGAATGACACATATCCCCATATCGGAAAGCATATCCGACACTTTATGCTGAATCAGCATATCCGTATGATAAGGACGTCCGGCAAGCAGGACAGTCATGCGGTTTTCTTTTCGAGCCTCGGCAAGTAAAGCCTCATTTTTTTCAACAAGAGTACTGATATATTCATCCTGTTCGACACAGGCTCTGTCGAAAGCAGCCTTTATTGTCTGCTCTTCAATGTTCAATCCCATCAGATAATCACGACACTGTTTGAACAGTAATTTTCGGTCCTTAAAAGAAATCGCCGGAGCATCAACAGGCACACCCGAACCTTGAACACTCTTAATCACTTCGGAATATCCGGTGACAATCGGACAGTTGTAACTGTTCTGTTCCTTTCCCTGACGTTCAAAAATCACAAATGGCATGAATATACGGTCCACATTCTTGTCCATCAGATTCTGTATGTGGCTATGAACAAGTTTGGCAGGGAAACAGATATTATCCGACATGACCATGCGCGCGCTGCATTCATAGCGTGCATAGCTCGACACTTCTGACAAAACAACCTTTATATTGCAATACTCAAACAAAGTATGCCAAAACGGATATTCCTCATACATATTGAGACAACGCGGAATACCAACAGTCATTCTCGGGTTACAAACCAACGACTGACGTTCAAAAAGCATTTTATTCTTTATCTGATACATATTCTCACCCCGTTTCAACTCCTTTTCTCCATTGGAAAAGAATCGCTCGCAACGGTTGCCGGAATAATAGCGTTTTCCGCTTTCGAAACGATAGCTGAAGACCGGACACTGGTTATCACATCCTTTACAGTTCATGCTAGTGGAAACGAAACCGGCTTTGCTGACCATTGTCTCAAACGGAATCGCATTACCCGCATGTTCACGCGCATAAAGTGCACAACCGAATGCCCCCATCAATTCCGGAATATTACACCGTGTCACGGTTGCACCTGTTTGCAGTTCAAGAGCACGCACAATTGCATCATTCCTCATCGTTCCGCCCTGAACAACAAGATGCTTTCCTAATACGGATGTATCCTTCAGTTTCAACACTTTGTACAGGCAGTTTTTTACGACTGAATAAGCCAATCCGGCGGCAATGTCCTCAACCGTTGCACCTTCGCGAAGCACCTGTTTCACTTTTGAATTCATAAAGACAGTACAGCGTGTTTCCAAATCCGCAGGACAAACTGAACGACAAGCGGCCTGTGAGAATTCCGGAGCCGTATATCCGAGCGTTTTTGCAAAGGTTTCAATAAACGAACCGCAGCCGGACGAACAGGCTTCATTAATTTCAATTCTGTCTATCACACCACTATTCACAAAAATTGCTTTCATGTCCTGTCCACCAATATCCAAAATGAACGATACATCCTTGTCAAAATGATGCGCACCCATATAATGGGCTATTGTTTCAACAATTCCATGATCCAACTGAAAAGCAGCCTTTATCAGGTCCTCACCATAGCCGGTAGAACAACTGCCTTTGACGACAAGCTGAGTACCTTTCTCCTTACATTTCTCCAACAATGCTTTCAGCCCTTTTTCAACCGTTTCAATAGGCCGACCTCCATTATTGCTGTAATAGGAAAATAGCAGATTGGCGTCACAGTCTGTAACAACAATTTTTGTAGTGGTAGAACCGGAATCAATCCCGACGTACACTTCCTGAACTCCAGATTTCAGTTCCACTGCATTTACAATATTTCTGTTTTTGTCGGCTTTCCAATCCTCATAATCCGTCGGACTTTTAAAGATAGGCGGAAGTCCCGCTTTATGAACACCGGCATCTTCTGTACTTTCCAACATGTCGAAAACAGACTTTAATGAATATTCTTTCTCATTTTCGACCAACGCCAGTGCCGCACCCATCGCAGGAAGCTGTGTACCATTTGCAGGCAGAATTATTTTGTTTTCATTTACCGACAGATATTCGACAAAAGCTTTTCGAAGTGCCGGAATAAAAGTCAAAGGCCCACCGCAAAACAAAATAGGAGTATTAATGTCATACCCACGAGCCAACGTCACAACAGTCTGCACTGCAACAGCATGAAATATAGAAGCGGCTATGTCCTCACGACTTACATTTTTTGCGATTAGATTCTGAATGTCGGTTTTGCAGAACACTCCACAACGCGATGCAATTGGATATACCCGTGTTGACTTCAAAGCAAGACTGTTCATTTCATCGACAGTCACACCAAGAATTACAGCCATTTGGTCAATAAAAGCACCGGTTCCGCCTGCACAGTTTCCATTCATCCGAAGATCAACGGCCTCCGAATTTTTAAAGAAAACCACCTTCGCATCTTCGCCGCCAATATCAATCATCGAAACCACATTCGGATAATTTTTTTGGATGGCTTTTGTAGCTGCTACCACCTCCTGGACAAAAGGGAAACCGTATTTTTCAGTGAAGCCCATACCCACAGAACCGGTTATCCGCAAACCTATACCTCCATCTCCAACCAACGGTTCGAGTTCTTTGAGCATCTGCACAAGCACTTCTTTTGCTCGCGCATTATGTCTTCTATACTTGGAATATAACACATTTCCTGCCTTATCGATTGCAACCATCTTGGCTGTCGTAGACCCGATATCAATACCTACTTTTATCATATTTCATTACTGTTTGACTATTATTCTGACACATATGTCAGACGCAAATGTATAAACAAAATGAACATATCAAAAACAAAGTTCTTGCATTTAATCATATTTAACAGAATTTACTATCACCCTTATCACAATATCAAATACAACAACATATAGCATAGGGACATCCTCACACAAGCAAATCAATATAAATCAACAATTTATACATCCAATAAGTCTGGCAAAATAATTGTATGGCATTTCAAATTTCAAAATTGGGGATGACAACCTATAAATTCACAACCAATTTTCTTCATCCAACACTTGGAGTGTTTATATCTTCTATTCATAACCCAATCATTAGAAAATAAAGGAATTGGTTTCTTTTATCGTTTTTGCCGATGGATTTTATCGAAATTAAGCGTTTTTCGGATAAGGGGCATTTCGGGGAGATACTGTAATTTTGCCTCTGAAAACGATAAACGACGATGGATATGAAACAAAAGAATAGCACCTCAACAGCGAAACGCAACCGACGGATACGGCTCTGCATGTTCTTTTCCGGACTGTCGGTCTTTGCACAGCTCTACCTGTTTCAACCACTGCTGCCTGAACTGTGCCAGTTCTTCGGCGTAGAAATGGCAACAAGCAGTCTTGCCGTGTCGCTGTCGACCATCGGTATGGCCGCCGGCCTGCTGTTCTTTGCCTTTACCGCCGACTCGATAGCCCGCGAACGGCTGATGGGCATGGCGCTCATTGCCTCGTCGCTGCTGACATTGGTGACGGCCTTCGCCGTAAGTTTTCCGCTGCTGCTCGCACTCATCTTTCTGAAAGGCGCCACGCTTGCCGGAGTGAGTGCCGTAGCGTTAGCCTATCTGACGGAAGAAATCGACAAGACGATCATCGGTGCCGCCATCAGCCTCTACCTGAGCGGCAACACCATCGGAGGCATGTCGGGACGCGTGGCGGGAACGCTCATTGCAGGATGGCACGGCTGGCAGGCAGCCGCCGTGGGTATCGGCATTGCCAGTCTGCTGCTCGGCGTGCTGTTTATCCGGCTGATACCCCGCTCTACGAATTTCCGCCCTGTGCCGGTCAGTTTCCGCACGAAAGGCCGGCAGATGCACCACCTGCTCTCGCAGCGCACGTTTCTGAGCATGTTTCTGATTGCTACGCTCATCATGGGCACCTTTGTGAGCGTGTACAACTATATTTCCTTTATCCTCAGCTCTCCGGCCTTCCATCTGCCCCATCATCTCATTGCTATGGTGTTTCTGATGTACACCACCGGCGTGGCGGGCTCGTTCGTGGCAGGCAGCCTGTCGGACCGACATTCACCGGAAAAGCTGCTGCAAGGCTTTCTGCTGCTGATGGGCGCAGGACTGCTGATGCTTTTCTACCTCCAGCTGTGGAGCATTGTCGGCGGACTGGGCGTATTCACTTTCGCCTTTTTTGCGGCACACACCGTAGCCAGCCGCATTGTGTCGGTCAACGCTTCGGAGGCAAAGAGCAGCGCAACGAGCCTCTACTGGCTGTTCTACTATGCCGGTTCGGGAATCGTAGGCACGCTGACGGGACTGGTGCTCTCCCATTTTGACTGGAATGTATTTCTCACTGTTCTGCTTGCGCTGACAGCCCTTGCGTTCATCACTTCCGCCGCCCACAGTCCGGCACTGCACACCGTGGCCGAACGCCTGCACATCCACCACCGCTGAAACAATCAATCATTAACAATAAAAACTATTTTGACTATGAAACGAACAACCTTACTGGCCCTTGCCACCCTGCCACTGCTGGCGCAGGCACAACTGCCGACAACCGTCGTTGACAGCAATATCCGCTATTGCGAAAGCACACTGCCCTTCCGCGACGGCGTACTGATTGCCAATTTCGGCACGGAACAGCTCAATCCGCTCAACACGGAAGGCAAAGGCTATATCCTGTATTTCGACGGTAAAACGACACAAACCGTCATTCCCGCCGACGGCCATCTGAACGCTCCGAAAGGAATGTATCTCGACGGCGAACGTCTGTTCATCGCCGACGTAAACAAAGTGATGGTCTATGACCTCAACGCACCGACACAACCGCAGACTCTCCAAATGCCGAAAGGCGACCTGTTTGTCAACGATATGGCAGCCGCCGACGGCACGCTCTATATTTCCGTGACGAACACCGACCGCATATACAGCGTAGACCTCAATACAGCCAAAAGCCATCTGAAGGAATGGGCCAACGTGCCGGGACCGAACGGAATCGTCATCAAGGACGGGGCCATGTATGTTGCCTCTTATCCTGCCGACGGCACGACGAAAGCCGACAACGTGATTTACCGCATTGCCGATCTGAAGAATCCGCAACCGGAAGCCTACATCAACATTCCGGGACAATACGACGGCATCAGCTTCTCGGCTGACGGAGAATATGTCTATTTCACCAACTGGCAGCCGGCAGGCATCAGCAAAATGAACCTGAAAACCCGAAAGGTGACGGAACTTGCGCTTGACCTGAAAACACCGCTCATCGGCCCCGCTGACATTTCCGTCGCCCACGGAAACATCTATATCCCCGACCTGCCCAACAGCCGGGTAGTCATCATTAAGGAATAATCTACCACTGACATAAACCCCAAAACGCCGCTGTCCGGTCAAATCCGCCTTTCGCGAGACTTGACCGGGCAGCCTTATTCTTGTACCTGCCGACTTATTTCTTCACTGCGGGAGGATAGTAGCCTTCCACAATCGGGAGGAACTGTTCCAACAGTTCGTCGACCACTTCCGGACGCTGCTTGGCAAGGTTTTCCTGCTGCGTGCGGTCGTTCTTGAGGTCAAACAGTCCGTATTCGCCGATATTGCCGAGTTCGTTGCCCGTCAGATTGCGTTCTTTTCCCTTGTAAGGCATTATCAACGCCCAATCGGCTGTACGGTAAGCCAAACGCCCGTCGGCTTCCAGAACGAGGTCTTTACGTCCCTGAAGGCTGCGTCCGAGCAGCGCGTCAAGCTGATTCTGCGTATCCAGTCCGTCGGGGATACGACAGCCGAGCATGGAAGCCAGCGAAGCCATCAGGTCAATCTGGCAAACCAGCGCATCGGAAACCACCGGCTTCACCGTATCTTTCCAATAAACGAAGAAAGGCACATGCGCGCCGCCGTCGAAAAGGCTATACTTGCCGCCGCGAAGTCCGCCCGTCGGAGAGTGCTTTCCTACCTTTTCCACGGCACCGTCCTTATAACCGTCGTCGAGCACTGGACCATTGTCGCTCGAGAATACGATAATCGTATTTTCAAGAATACCCTCTTTTTCCAAATGCTTGAGCAGTTCGCCCACACACCAGTCAGCCTCAACGATAGCGTCGCCACGCGGACCCATTGTCGTGGTACCCACAAAGCGGCTGTGAGGAGCACGAGGCACGTGCGGCTGATGGAGTCCGTAGTAGAGGAAAAACGGCTCGCCCTTGTGTTCGCTCACGAAATCCTTCACCTTGTTCACGAAATAGTCGGCCATGTCCTCGTCCACCCAACGGGCCTTTTCTCCGCCACGCATAAAGCCGATACGGGGAATGCCGTTGACAATGGACTGGTTATGTCCGTGCGACCATTCCATTTTCAGCATTTCCGGATTAGTCAGCGCCGTAGGTTCGCCCTCGAAATTCTTTTTATAGCTCACTTCGATAGGGTCGTTCGGGTCAAGGCCCACCACATCGCCGTTTTCGACATAGACTGTCGGCACACGGTCGTTCGTAGCGGCAATCAGACAGGAGTAGTCGAAGCCTATCTCTCGCGCACCCGGTTTGACAGTCTTGTTCCAGTCAACGTTGCCGTTGCCCATACCCAAATGCCATTTGCCGATGGCTCCCGTCGTGTAGCCGCATTCCTGCATCATCCGCGGCAGTGTGAACTGCGATTCCTGAATGAGCAGCGGAGCGTCGCCCGGCAGGATTTTCGCATTCTTGTTCTTCCACGGATACTGTCCCGTCAGCAGCCCATAGCGGCTGGGAGTCGATGTGGCGGAAGTAGCATAACCGTTTGTGAAGCACACGCCTCCGTTTGCCAGACGGTCGATGTTCGGCGTACTGATAGTAGTCGAGCCATAGGCACTCACATCGCCGAAACCGAGGTCGTCGGCAAGAATTACAATCACGTTCGGTTTTTCAGCGGCGAATGTCAGCCCCGGCAGACAGCCGAAGGCCGACACACACCAAAAGATTTTTTTCATTGTCATTTCGTTTTGTATTGTTGGATTAAATAATAGGTCATTTCGTTGCGGCAACCGCCTACTTCTTCAAGAAGCGTACCGCGCCGCTGTCGGTTGTCATCAGGTACATTCCCGGCGACAGTTCCCCGACCTGCACACTGCTGATTCTTTCACCCGTCAATTGGAGGACAGGCACTCCTGCCAATGTGTAGACCGTCACCTTTGACGAAGGCACTGCCAAATTCACCTTGTCGGCAGCAGGATTCGGATAGACACGCTGCCCGGCAGCAACAGCCACCTCTCCTACCGAAGATTCCGGCACATAGTTGGCATCCCACAGGCGATAGACGGCAATACCGTTAGCCGGACAATACTGGTACAGATAATAGCTTCCGGCATCAATCTTTTCGGCAAAAATCCAGTTGGAAACGGAATAGTTACCACCGGCTGTATAGCCCTTGTCGCCAATCGGATTGACGGTTTCGATGTATTTGTTGTCGGTCTGGTCCTTTACGGTAAAGCCTCCCGTGTAGTTTGTTCCCGAATTATAGACAAGAATATTGTGGCTGCTCAGCGTAAAATACTCGGCACCGCAAGTGCTGTTACGTGCAGGCGGACGAGTGGACGAGCCTGAAAGCACTACGCCTTCGTCTGCGCCGTTATACTCATAAATGCCGTTATTGCGCACCATATACAGCCAGTGTTCCTTATTGTTCTTGATAGGCACAACGTATCCGGCTGTCGACGACTGGATGGAGAGTCCACCGCTGCGGTGCGTCTGCACAAACTCGCCGTTCTTGAATTCAATGATATTCACCACCGTCTGGCCATTAGGGAACATATACACATAGCCGCCCTCGCCCAGCACATCACCACTGGCCGAAATAAAGTTGGTCTGGCCGATGTCCAGCGTCTCAAAGCTGACTTCCAACGGTTCTACGCCGCTGCCCGGCATCGTTCCGCTCGGATAAATCAGTACAGAATGTTCCAACGCCGTCTGCTTGTCGTTTCTCACAATAATGTTTCCGGCATCGTCGCAGGCCGTTCCCCAGCCGGCACCGCCCGGAAGCGTTCCAACGAGGCCGTCCTTGCCATAAACATAAATCAACTTGTCGCTACAGTCATTGATATAGAAATATCCTTTATAAGCTCCGCCCTGCTGTGCGTTTGTACCGTCGATATGCTCCGGCGCATTGCCCTCGCGGTCGGTAAAGCTCCAAACCTTTTCAAAGCGGAAATCCACCTCGCCGGTATTACCTTCCGGCTCGTCTCCCTTGAACACGCAACGTAACAGACCTTGTCCTTCAGCTACGGCCATAAGATAGATATAGCCTTTTTCCACCCAGGCAAAGCCTCCCGCATAGCCTGTCAAAGCATTCTCGAAGCCGTCAATGCCATCGGGAACGGCTTCTACGGATTGCAGCCCGGATGTCACATTGTAAAGGCCAAACGGTCCCGACTCGCTGCCGGTAGCAAACAGGTACAGGTTGCTACCATAGCGGAACGGAGTAAATCCGGCCATTCCTTCCCAAAGTTTTCCGGCCGGCATGGCCATAAACTGCTTCATTGCTTCGCCGTCGGTCTCCCAGTTGAAGGCATATTCTACAGGAAGTGCCGCACGCGTGTCGACCACCACATGGTCGCGGCTGAAAGGCGATACCGTCAGAAGGGCGTTTTCGGGCAGTTCCACGAGATTCCGCACGGGCAACGAACCTTTCTTCAAGGCAATGCCCGAAATTCCGGTCGCCGTCGTATAATAGACACGCAAATCGTCTCCGCTACCACTGACGCAGAAAGAAACATTGTCGGCATCGGGCAAAGTCATCTGCAACTGTGGAGCGGCAGTGAGGTCAGCCCAAGCATAGAGTGAACCATCGGCAAGCGCCATCAGCGTACCGTCGGCTGCCACCGACAAATCGGCCACATTAGCAATGCCTGTCAGATTCATGTCGGCGCGCTTTTCGCAGGTCTTCATGTCGAAGGCGCGAACACCGGCATCGTCGAGCACATAAAGCAGCGAACCGCCGGTCACCGCCCTGCGGACATTGGCAAACGCAACATCGGCCACGAAAGCATCTTCAAACGTATAGGATTCCTGCACGGTTCCACGATAGGCCGGATAGTCGACAACATTCGGTACAAGACCACTGAACGGGTCGAGTTCGGGAAGATCGACCGTATCCAGATAGTCGACGGCTATGAAATCACAACCATAGTTGCCGTAAACCTTATAGAGGGCATCCGTATTCAGCGTCCATACACCAACTTTCAAATCTTTCTCATGGAAACGTGTCACGGTGTTCTTGTCGAAACAGCCCGTCTGAATGTAGGCTCCGATGTTCTGCTCCACACACCAGTCGAAATTCGATTCCCAGTTGGAGTTGCAGAGAAACATGAGTTTGAAATCCGGATAACGCTCGCGGATATACTCCAGACACTTTTTCATGGACGTATTGATTATGGCCGTTTCGCCAAACCCGTATTCAATCACCTTGTCCACCATTCGCGACAGATTGCTGCAGTCGTTGGTGTTGATTCCGGTAGCCCATTTCAATTCGATGAAAGGATAAACGTTATAGTCCTTGCAGATTTGCAGATATTCCTCCAGCGTACAGATTTTTCCGGTATAGGTTTCCCCGCTGCGGGTCTGCGTGTAAGTTTCCGCCTTGAGTTCGTCGATTGTCGCTTTCGTAATGTCAAGATTTCCACCCAGGCGGTCGGTCGTGTCGTCATGAATGAGGATAAACGTTCCGTCGCCTGCCACTTTCACATCCGTTTCCAGATAAAGGTATCCCATTTCCGCACCGGCAATAAACGCCTCGCGCGAATTTTCCACACCCCAGAGGCTTCCACGGTGTCCGATCAGCGCAGGTGCTGCCCACGCCGGCAATACGGAAGCCAATGTCAGGAACATTGCAATCAGTTTCGTTTTCATAGAAGTTAAAGGTTTTAAGGGTTGTTAGGTTTATATACGTCTTCCTTGCGGGAAATGTCTTGAATTCTACAAATTTACCCAACTTTACCGACTAAACAAACAGATACAGACAAAAAAATCGGTCACTGCCCCCAAGGCAATGACCGACTTAATATTTCAGGTTCAAATAATAGCTTAGTTTCCTTCAGCGTTCTTGATGACAGCGGCATCAGCTGCAGCTTCTTCTTCAAGACGAGCATCAAGGCTCTTGTTCAGACGTGCCATTTCTTCCTTGCTGCCGACAATCAGGGAAGCGTATTCACGCAAACCTGTACCGGCCGGAATCAAGTGACCGCAGATTACGTTTTCCTTCATACCTTCCAAGTAGTCAACCTTACCGTTGATAGCGGCTTCGTTGAGCACCTTGGTTGTTTCCTGGAAGGAAGCAGCCGACATGAAGCTTGAAGTTTGAAGAGCGGCGCGAGTGATACCTTGCAACATCTGGTCGGAAGTGGCAGGAACTGCATCGCGTACCTGTACAGTCTTCAAGTCCTTACGCTTCAAAGCAGAGTTTTCATCGCGGAGCTTGCGGGCAGTAATCATCTGACCCGGTTTCAAGTTCTGAGAATCGCCGGCGTCAACAACCACCTTCTTACCCCAGATGCGGTCGTTTTCATCCATGAATTCGCGCTTGTCAACAACCTGCTGTTCGAGGAAGCGAGTGTCACCCGGATCAAGGATAGTTACCTTACGCATCATCTGGCGAACGATTACTTCAAAGTGTTTGTCGTTGATCTTCACACCCTGCATACGGTAAACGTCCTGAACTTCATTCACGATATATTCCTGAACGGCTGTCGGACCCTTGATGTTCAAGATGTCAGACGGAGTGATAGCACCGTCGGACAGCGGTGTACCGGCACGCACATAGTCGTTTTCCTGTACAAGGATCTGTTTTGACAGTGGAACAAGATATTTCTTGACTTCACCAATCTTCGGCTGTACTGTGATTTCACGGTTACCGCGTTTCACCTTACCGAAGATAACCTCACCGTCGACTTCAGAAACGATAGCCGGGTTAGACGGGTTACGCGCTTCAAACAACTCGGTCACACGTGGGAGACCACCCGTGATATCACCGGCGTTACCGGATGCGCGCGGAGTCTTGATGAACACATCACCGGCCTTGATTTCGTCGCCGTCCTCAATCATGAGGTGAGCGCCTACCGGCAATGAATAAGTCTTGAGGATATCACCGTTCGGGCTTACGATATGAGCTTCCGGAACCTTTGTACGGTCTTTCGACTCAGTGATAATCTTTTCGTGCAAACCAGAAGTTTCGTCAGTTTCCTTGCGGAATGTCACACCTTCGATGACGTTTTCAAAGTTCACCTTACCGGAAACTTCGCTGACGATTACGGCGTTGAACGGGTCCCATTCACAAATTACGTCACCCTTCTTGACTGTAGCACCGTTCTGGAAGTACAATTTAGAACCGTAAGGGATGTTCGTATTCGTAAGAATCATATTTGTATGCGGATCAACGATACGCATTTCAGCAAGACGACCTACAACAACGTCACAAGCTTCAGTCTTAACTGTACGCAATTCGTCGATTTCGAGGATACCGTCGTAGCGTGAAGTTACAGAAGATACGGCTGCAATGTTGGAAGCAACACCACCGACGTGGAATGTACGAAGTGTCAACTGTGTACCCGGCTCACCGATTGACTGTGCAGCGATGACACCGACTGCCTCACCTTTCTGTACCATGCGGTTGGTAGCAAGGTTACGGCCATAACACTTGGCACATACACCCTTCTTGGATTCACAAGTCAATACCGAACGGATTTCAACCGATTCGATCGGCGACTTCTGAATTCTGTCGGCTGCTTCGTCGTTGATTTCTTCGCCGGCTGCTACGATAACTTCACCCGTAAGCGGGTCAACGATATCGTGAACAGAAACACGGCCGAGAATACGCTCGCCCAATGTAGCGACAACGTCCTCGTTGTTCTTCAACTCTGTACATACAAGGCCACGCAATGTGCCGCAGTCCTCTTCTGTAATGATAACGTCGTGAGCAACGTCAACAAGACGACGAGTCAAATAACCGGCGTCGGCTGTCTTCAACGCAGTATCGGCAAGACCTTTACGCGCACCGTGAGTAGAGATAAAGTACTCCAACACTGACAGACCTTCCTTAAAGTTCGCCAAAATCGGGTTCTCGATAATCTGACCGCCTTCAGCACCACTCTTTTGCGGCTTGGCCATCAAACCACGCATACCGGAGAGCTGACGAATCTGGTCCTTAGAACCACGGGCACCAGAGTCAAGCATCATGAAGATTGGGTTGAAGCCCTGGTTGGCAGCAGTAAGCTGCTTCATCAGCGTATTTGACAAACGGGAGTTGACGTGTGTCCAAATATCAATAATCTGGTTGTAGCGTTCGTTGTTGGTGATGAAACCCATGTTGTAGTTGTTCATCACTTCTTCAACCTGCTCGTAACCTTCTTTTACATACTGTTCCTTTTCTTCCGGAATCAGCACATCACCCAAGTTGAACGACAGACCGCCACGGAATGCCATCTTGTAACCCAGGTTCTTGATATCATCAAGGAACTGTGCTGAGCGAACCACACCACAAGCCTTGATTACGACACCGATGATGTCGCGCAATGACTTCTTGGAAATCAACTGGTTCACATATCCAATTTCTTTCGGCACATACTGGTTGAAAAGAATACGTCCGACAGATGTTTCTTTCACCATCTTCTTCACCAGATTTCCGTTTTCGTCGAGATCGTCAACGATTACTGAAATAATGGCGTGGAGCGTACATTTTCCTTCGTTGTATGCGATTTCGGCCTCTTCCGGTCCGTAGAATACAAGACCTTCACCCTTGTCGCCGCTACGCAGTTTGGTGATATAGTAAAGACCGAGCACCATGTCCTGAGAAGGCACGGTGATAGGCGCGCCGTTAGCCGGGTTAAGGATGTTGTGTGCACCGAGCATCAACATCTGGGCCTCAAGGATAGCTTCGTTACCAAGTGGCAAGTGAACGGCCATCTGGTCACCGTCGAAGTCGGCATTGAACGCCGTACAAGCCAATGGGTGCAACTGAATAGCCTTACCTTCAATCATTCGAGGCTGGAACGCCTGGATACCAAGACGGTGAAGTGTCGGGGCACGGTTAAGCAATACCGGGTGACCTTTCATCACGTATTCAAGAATGTCCCAAACGATCGGTTCCTTGCGGTCAACGATTTTCTTCGCACTCTTGACTGTCTTGACAATACCGCGTTCGATGAGCTTACGGATAACGAACGGCTTGAAAAGTTCGGCTGCCATATCTTTCGGCAGACCGCATTCATGCATCTTCAATTCCGGACCAACAACGATTACCGAACGTGCAGAATAGTCAACACGTTTACCCAACAAGTTCTGACGGAAACGTCCCTGCTTACCTTTCAAACTGTCGGAAAGTGACTTAAGCGGACGGTTGGATTCGGTCTTGACAACGCTTGATTTGCGTGAGTTGTCGAGCAAAGAGTCGACAGCTTCCTGAAGCATACGTTTCTCGTTACGGAGAATCACTTCCGGAGCCTTGATTTCAATCAAACGTTTCAAACGGTTGTTGCGGATAATCACACGACGGTAAAGGTCGTTCAAGTCGCTCGTAGCGAAACGGCCACCGTCAAGCGGAACAAGCGGACGAAGTTCCGGCGGAATAACCGGAATCATCTTGAGGATCATCCATTCCGGTTTGTTGCGGCCTTTCGACGCACGGAATGACTCAACCACCTGCAAACGCTTCAACGCTTCTGTCTTGCGTTGTTGTGAAGAATCTGTATCGGCGCGGTGGCGCAATTCGTACGACAAAGAATCCAAGTCAAGATCCTTCAACAAGTCGTAGATGCCCTCAGCACCCATCTTACAGATGAATTTATTAGGATCGGAATCTTCCAAGTACTGGTTTTCTACAGGAAGACGGTCGAGAATTTCGAGGTATTCGTCTTCTGTAAGCAAGTCAAGACGGCTCAAATCCTCCTGACCTTCCAATGAGTTGGCAGCACCCGGTTGGATTACGATATATCTTTCATAGTAGATAACGGCATCGAGTTTCTTCGATGGCAAGCCAAGAAGATAACCGATTTTATTTGGCAATGAACGGAAATACCAAATGTGTGCAACAGGCACAACAAGCGCGATATGACCTGAACGCTCACGACGCACTTTCTTTTCGGTAACTTCAACACCGCAACGGTCGCAGACAATGCCTTTGTAACGGATACGCTTGTATTTGCCGCAATGACATTCATAGTCCTTCACAGGACCGAAAATGCGCTCGCAGAACAAACCGTCGCGTTCTGGCTTGTACGTACGATAGTTGATTGTCTCGGGCTTGAGCACCTCACCGCAAGATCTTGAATGAATTTCTTCCGGTGATGCCAATCCAATAGTTATCTTCGAAAAGCTACTCTTTATTTTATTGTCTTTTTTAAATGCCATATTATTTTATTGCTTGTATAAAGAGTTAGATGTGCCGCCCTATTTTGCGGAATATGGCGACACACCATAGTTTTTTTATTCTAAGTTGATGCTAAGTCCAAGACCGCGCAACTCGTGCAGAAGCACGTTGAGCGACTCAGGAATACCCGGTGTCGGCATAGGCTCGCCCTTGACGATGGCTTCATAAGCCTTGCTACGTCCGACAACATCATCACTCTTGATTGTCAGGATTTCCTGGAGAATGTGGGATGCGCCGAATGCTTCAAGCGCCCAAACTTCCATTTCTCCGAAACGCTGACCACCGAATTGGGCTTTACCACCAAGAGGCTGTTGCGTAATCAATGAGTACGGACCGATACTACGAGCGTGCATCTTGTCTTCAACCATGTGGCCGAGCTTCAGCATGTAGATGACACCTACTGTTGCAGGCTGGTCGAAGCGTTCGCCGGTACCACCGTCGTACAGATAAGTCTTACCGTAGCGCGGAAGGCCTGCCTTATCGGTCCATTCGTTCAAATCGTCGAGGCTTGCACCGTCGAAAATCGGAGTAGCGAATTTTTCGCCCAACTCACGACCTGCCCAACCAAGCACGGTTTCGAAAATCTGACCAAGGTTCATACGTGAAGGCACACCCAGCGGGTTCAGCACGATATCAACCGGAGTACCGTCGGCAAGGAACGGCATATCTTCCTGACGCACTACGCGCGAAACGATACCCTTGTTACCGTGACGACCGGCCATCTTGTCACCCACACCGATCTTACGCTTCTTGGCAACGTAAACCTTAGCCATCTGCATGATGCCTGAAGGAAGTTCGTCACCGATTGAAATGTCGAATTTCTTGCGGCGGAGTTCGGCGTCGATTTCTTTCGACTTGCGGAGATAGTTCACAATCGTGTCGTGAATCATCTCGTTCTTGTGAGCGTCGGTTGTCCACTTGCTCAAGTTGATTGTATCGTATTCCTCGATTGCCTTCAATACAGAAACCGAGAATTTAACGCCCTTCGGAATAACTTCTGTTCCCAAGAAGTCCTTCACGCCCTGTGAAGTCTTGCCTTGAGTAAGAACAAGAAGTTTTTCAATCATGCGCGATTTCAATTCTACTTGCTTCAACTCATATTCTTCATCAAGCTTCGGAAGCATTGCATTGGCTGCTTTGCCTTTTTTCTTGACAGCACGAGAGAACAAGTTTGTTCCGATAATAACACCCTTCAATGACGGAGAAGCCTTCAAGGAAGCGTCCTTAACGTCGCCAGCCTTGTCACCGAAGATGGCACGGAGCAGTTTTTCTTCCGGAGTCGGATCAGATTCGCCCTTAGGAGTAATCTTACCGATAAGGATATCGCCCGGAACTACGTGTGCTCCTACGCGGATGATACCACGTTCGTCCAAATCCTTCGTTGCGTCTTCGCTGACGTTAGGGATATCGGAAGTAAGTTCCTCCATACCACGTTTTGTTTCACGAACTTCGAGCGTGTACTCGTCAACGTGAACAGAAGTAAGGATATCTTCACGAACCATACGTTCGTTAAGCACGATAGCATCCTCGTAGTTGTAACCCTTCCAAGGCATGAACGCCACTTTCAAGTTACGTCCGAGAGCAAGCTCACCCTGTTCGGTTGCATAACCTTCTGTCAGGATATCGCCTTTCTCTACGCGCTGACCTTTTGAGCAGATCGGGCGCAAGTCGATAGTTGTGCTCTGGTTCGTCTTGCGGAACTTAGGAATTCTGTATTCTTTAACTGAATCTTCAAAGCTTACGAATTCTTCGTCTTCAGTACGGTCGTAGCGGATGCGGATGACGCTTGCATCGACAAATTCGATAACGCCGGCACCTTCGGCCATAATCTGAGTACGTGAATCGTGTACAAGTTGAGCTTCAATACCGGTACCCACAATCGGAGCCTCGCTACGAAGCAATGGAACTGCCTGGCGCATCATGTTCGAACCCATCAGCGCACGGTTGGCGTCGTCGTGCTCCAAGAACGGAATCAAAGATGCCGCGATAGATGCAATCTGCATAGGCGATACGTCCATCAACTGTACTTCTTCAGGTGCAACTACAGGGAAGTCGGCGTCAAGACGCGATTTAACCTTGTTGCGGATAAACGTACCGTCGTCGTTCAACGGAGCGTTACCCTGAGCGATAATCTGGCCTTCTTCGATTTCAGCAGTGAGGTAAGTCACATGGCTGTTGTCAAGGTCAACCTTACCGTTCTCAACCTTTCTATATGGAGTCTCGATAAATCCGAGATTGTTGATTTTAGCATAAACACACAGAGAAGAAATCAAACCGATGTTCGGACCTTCCGGTGTTTCAATCGGACAAAGACGACCGTAGTGAGTATAGTGCACGTCACGAACCTCGAAACCAGCACGGTCACGGGAAAGACCGCCAGGACCGAGGGCAGACATTCTTCGCTTGTGAGTGATTTCGGCAAGCGGGTTAGTCTGGTCCATGAACTGAGAAAGTGCGTTAGTTCCGAAGAATGTGTTGATAACTGAAGAAATAGTCTTCGCGTTGATCAAGTCAATCGGAGTAAACACTTCGTTGTCGCGGACATTCATACGTTCACGGATAGTGCGGGCCATACGAGCCAGACCGATGCCGAACTGGTTGTAGAGCTGCTCGCCTACCGTACGTACACGACGGTTGCTCAAGTGGTCGATATCGTCAACATCCGATTTGGAGTTGATAAGTTCAATCAAGTATCTGATGATGGCAATGATATCCTCCTTCGTCAACACCTTCACCTCTTCAGGCACGTCGAGCGTCAATTTCTTGTTGATACGGTAACGTCCTACCTCACCGAGGTCGTAACGTTTTTCCGAGAAGAACAAGTTAGTGATTACTTCGCGTGCGCTCGCATCATCGGGTGGTTCTGCGTTACGCAACTGACGATAGATATAGTGGATTGCCTCCTTTTCAGAGTTACTTGTATCTTTTTGGAGAGTATTGAAAATGATTGTGTAATCGCTCGTATTCACATCTTCCTTGTGCAGAAGCACTGTAGCTACGCCGGAATCAAGGATTTCCTGAATGTGTTCTTCCTCGATGATGGTTTCACGGTCGATAACTACGTCGTTACGCTCGATTGACACAACTTCGCCAGTATCCTCGTCTACAAAGTCTTCAACCCATGTTCTCAAAACACGGGCAGCGAGTTTTCTACCGACAATTTTTTTCAGGTTCGTCTTGTTAACCTTAATTTCCTCTGCCAGTCCGAAAATTTCGATGATGTCCTTATCGCTGTCAAGACCGATGGCACGCAACAATGTAGTTACGGGCAATTTTTTCTTACGGTCGATGTAAGCATACATCACGTTGTTGATGTCTGTAGCAAATTCAATCCAGGAACCTCTGAACGGAATGATACGTGCGGAATACAGCTTTGTTCCGTTAGCGTGAGTGCTTTGTCCGAAGAACACACCCGGTGAACGGTGAAGCTGGGAAACAACTACACGTTCTGCACCGTTGATGACGAAAGTACCCTTTTCAGTCATATACGGGATAGGGCCCAGATATACGTCTTGAATAACCGTGTCGAAGTCCTCGTGGTCCGGGTCAGTACAATAAAGCTTCAGCTTCGCCTTTAAAGGCACGCTGTAAGTAAGCCCTCTTTCAAGACATTCGTCAATAGTATAGCGTGGCGGATCGATATAATAATCTAAGAACTCGAGCACAAAATTGTTTCTTGTGTCGGCAATTGGAAAATTTTCCGCAAAAACCTTGTACAAACCTTCGTTCTTACGGCTCTCGAGAGCTGTGTCCAACTGAAGGAAGTCGCGGAACGACTTAAGCTGGACTTCCAAGAAGTCAGGATATGGCAACGGATTCTTTACGGATGCGAAATTTACGCGTGGTTTTGCTGTTGAAACTAACATGAAAATTAATATTAATTGAACCCGAAATTGAAAATAACACAAAAAGGTTAAGAATCGACGTAAGAGAGGATTCTTAACCTAATTACCTGAAATTCAGGCAATATTATTTAAGTTCAACTTCAGCGCCAGCTTCTTCGAGTTGCTTCTTCAAGCCTTCAGCGTCAGCCTTAGCCATGCCTTCTTTCAATACGCTAGGAGCACCGTCTACCATGTCCTTAGCTTCTTTCAAGCCAAGACCAGTCAACTCTTTAACGAGCTTAACGATAGCCAATTTGCTTGCACCAGCGCTCTTCAATACTACATCGAAAGAAGATTTTTCTTCAGCAGCAGGAGCACCAGCAGCTGGGCCAGCAGCAACAGCTACAGCTGCAGCAGCAGGTTCAATACCATATTCTTCTTTCAAAATTTGAGCAAGTTCGTTTACTTCCTTTACTGAGAGGTTAACTAATTGTTCTGCAAAAGCTTTTAAATCTGCCATTTTTGTATGATTTTTTTGTTGTTTTTGTAATTAAATTATTTGTTGGAAAGAGTTTCAAGAATACCATGCAACTTGTTGCCTGAAGATTGCAATGCAGAGATAACGTTCTTCGCCGGAGATTGAAGCAATGCAACAACATCTGCGATGAGTTCGTTCTTGCTCT
>OLFT01001509.1_pt1 | contig 23975 bp, 22 predicted proteins | sample 1604921 | NCBI WGS metagenome assembly OLFT01 (sample SAMEA3888897, study PRJEB22519) | human gut metagenome | biome: human gut; feature: human-associated habitat; material: faeces | place: Denmark | collected 2013 | reverse complement strand
GCGCCGGCAAACGCATGCGCGCCGATGCGGTCGATTCCGCCGCATCGGCGTTCATCTTTCTTCCGTATTCACTGACCCAGCGGTTTTCTGTTCGGCGTTCCGGCTTTGCGCGGATAGGCTTTCGGGGTCGTCCCCGTCTTATCCGTCAGCAGCAGCACGTGCGCCCAGTCGTCCCGGCCGGGGATCGGCGCATCCACCGTGCCGCGCACCGTGCCGCCCAGCAGAAAAGCCGCGCGCCTTGCGGCGGTCATCTCTTCCGCCACGCCCGGTCCCTTCCAGGCAATCGCCACGCCGCCCTTTTGAACAAACGGAAGCGTCAATTCTTCCAGCGTCGCCGCGTTGGCCACCGCACGGGAGACCGCCGCGTCGTATTGTTCGCGATGCGCCGCCATTTTGGCCGCGTCTTCCGCGCGCGCGTGCAGCGTCTCCGCTTTCAGCCCCAGACGCGCCAGCGCGTCTTCCAGAAACAGAATGCGCTTGTTCAGCGCGTCCAGAAACGTCATCTGCAAATCCGGCCGCAGAATCAGCGCCCCGATGCCCTGCGGCCCCATCAGGCCCTTATGCCCGGGAACGGATAGCGCCGCAAGCCCCAGCCTGCCGAAATCAATCGGCAGGTGTCCGGCCGTCTGCGCGGCATCCAGCGCAAACGGAACACCATGCACAGCGCAGACCTGTCCCGCCCTTTCGGCGTCCTGCACCGTGCCGGAAACGTTGGAGGCGTGGCAAAGCAGCACCAGCCTCGTATCCGGCCGCAGCATCCGCTCCAGCGCCCGCAAGTCAAGGCATCCCTCCGCGTCGCACGGCACGCGCTCAAACCGCACGCCGTGCTGCGACATCTGCTGTAGCGGACGCATGACCGCGTTGTGCTCCATCGCGGAAACCAGACAGTGATCGCCCGGGCGCAGCGCGCCGTGCAGCAGCATATTCAGCCCCCAAGTATTGCCGGGCGTCAGCACCACATGCGCAGGGTCGGGAAAAGAGAACAGCGCACCCAGCCTTTGCCGCAGGCGCAGCGCGACCATACCCGCCTCCTGCGCGGCGCCATAGGACGACCGGTTGACCGTCGCGCCCACGGTTTCCACATATTCCTGCATCCGTTTCCCTACCGCCGGCGGTTTGGGGAACGACGTCGCGGCATGATCCAGATATATGGTTCTCATCGGCATCCCTCCATTGCCCTCTCTGTACAGGGCTCTGTTTTGACCAGTGTAGCACAGCCTGCAGCAAAAGTAAAATTTCGACCTCATTTTATTAAAGGAGATTCCCTATGAGCAAACACCACCGTCTCATCCTTCGGGCCGTTTTTATCACCGTCCTCGCTGCGCTGGGGCTTACCGCAGCAGGCAATCCTGCCAATATGGGCTTCTGCATCGCCTGCTTCCTGCGTGATATCGCGGGCGGGCTTGGTATGCACAGCGCCGCAAAGGTCAACTTCCGGACGTCTTTCAGCTCATTGGCGGCTGTGCGCCAATAGCCGACGGAAAAGGGATGGGGATACATAAAAAATTCCTCCTTCTGTGGGCAGTTACGCCGCACAGAGGAGGCCGGGCAGGCACCGCCCGCCGGTTCCGGTATGCGGCAGCGGGATGCGAAGCACACACTGCGGAAATCTCCTTTCGTCCGGCGGACAACTCCCCGTTCCTCCGGCACTGTGGCCTGTTGGCCGACACGCGTGCTTCTACTCTGCCTCTATTTGGTAGTATTTTACTATGCCTTTCCCAAAAATGCAAGGCCATCTCCTTCCCGGCTTGGATTTTTCCGGAGATTTTTTCGAAAAGGCGCAAAATCCAGAGGAAAGCAGAACATCCGATCGGATGTTCTGCTTTCCTCTGGCACCCCGGACTGGAGTCGAACCAGCGGCCTAACGCTTAGGAGTAGATTCCGCTTGCCTTTTTTCGATTGTCAACGCCACCCGAAAGCCATTGATATCACTGGTTTTCCCGCTTTCTCACCACTCAACATTCGCCGTCTTTTTTTGCTAATTTTCATCGCTTTTTGAGCGCATAGTTAGCAGACAATTAGCAATGGGCCGGAAACGCGTTCGGTGGTTTGGGGTTCATTTTTCTTTGGGTATGCCCTCAAAAACTGGCTTTTGCCCGGTTCAGCCGATCCTTTATCGCCCTCTCCTATTTTCGGTTTGGGAATATAAGGTAATGCCTTTCCATAGAGATCCGCATTGGGCAATATTCGCCTAACGCTTTCCTATGTATTGTGAAACGGAAGTACGGCTTTTCGGTTTGTCCGATTGGCTGTGCTCCCGCTTTTTTATTTGTTTTCGTCGGTATCAGGCTCTTCCGTTTCCACTACGCTTTCTATCATGTCAATGACTACGGCATTAAGCTGTGCGGCATTCTGCGATGTGATGACTGGTCGCCCGGTATCCTTTTCAATATCCTGTCGAACCTGACCGGCATAGCTGCCGCCACGACGGGCAATCTTCTGACTTTCAGAAAATTCTTCCGGCTGATGTGCTTTTGACAGTTCTGTGGTTGTTGCCTCCCCTATATTCCTCGCTCCGATTTCTTGAAGCAGATAAAGACCGAGCGGGTGTAAGTTCTCCAACTCCTCCGCTGGCGTTCTCGCCAATTCAATGTATAAATGAATCGCCCTGTGCTGACGTTTGTGGTCAGCACAGGGCGATTCATTTATACCTCAAACAACTTTGAAACAGGCACATCCAGTACCTCCGCAATTTTGAACAGTGTTTCCATAGACACGCCAAAGGGCCGAGCGTATGCAGTCTCTGTGGTATAGAAATGGTGGTCAGATAACACATGACTACCTGAAGCATATAAGGAAAACCATTCGTCAGGAGATATTCGAGTACCTGGAGAAGTTGCCTGTAAACATAGAACTTACTCTGAATAATAGGAAGTTCATGCTCGATCGATCAGCCTGAACCTTCTTATTACGACCTCTCGCAATACCGCTTCTCCGTCCTGTGCAGACGTGAGCTGTGTTCGCAAATACTTTTTTGGCGCATTTTTTGGAAAAAAGTCTCTACAAGCCGAAAACCGTCCGTTATAATAGGCAAAAAATACGGCAAAACCGCCAAAAGGCGGTGACGCAAAGTCAAGTGTCTAACTGGGAGCATCCCCACATGATCGACCGACCGCACTCTTTACAGGGCTCGGTCATTTTTTTATGCAAAGCGAGGTGAAGGGCCGTGAATCGCGTGTTCCGCGAGGAAAAGAAATTTTTGATCTCCCTGCCGGAGGCACTGCAGATCAGCAGCCGCCTTTCGCAGGTCATGCTGGAGGATGCGCATAACGGCATCCACGGCTACCGCATCCGCTCACTCTATTTTGATACGATCGACGACACGGACTATTACGAGAAGGCGGCGGGCGTAGAGCTGCGGCGCAAGCTGCGCCTGCGCTGCTATGATCCGGCGGCAGACTTCGCCATGCTGGAGATGAAGCAGAAGCAGGGTGCAAGCCAGCTCAAGCGCTCTCTGCGCGTGACACGGGAGGATGCCCAGACGCTCACGCGCGGCGACTACGCGCCGCTGCTGCGGTATCCGGAGTCTTTTGCCGCGGAGTGCTACGTGCTGATGCACAGCCGGTGCTATCGCCCCAAAACGATCGTAGAATATGACCGCAAGGCATTTATCGCCAAGGAGAACAAAATACGCATTACCTTTGACAGCCGCATTGTTTCCACCGAGAGCTGCTTTGACCTTTTTTCGCCGCGGCTGAACATGAACCCCGTGCTCGATCCGTACTGCGTGGTGCTTGAGGTCAAGTACAACGGCTTTCTGCTCGATTATCTTCGCGAGCTGATCAACAGCGTGGATCGCAGGGAGCTTTCTGTCAGCAAATATGTGCTTGCCCGCCAAAACGGATGTCAGACAAGGCTATAGGAGGAAAACACCATGAGACAACAGATCCTGAATCTTTTTACCACACCCCGCGATATGTCATGGGAGGATATTCTGCTCAATATCGTCCTTGCCGCCGTGCTGGGCTTTTTTATCTTCCTGTCCTACGCCATCTCCCACCGCGGGACGATCTACAGCCGCAAGTTCAACGCCTCACTCGTCATTCTCGCGGTGCTGACGGGGACGGTCATGACTGTCATCGGCAACAACATCGCGCTTTCGCTCGGCATGGTCGGCGCACTGTCCATCGTGCGATTCCGCACCGCCATCAAGGACTCGCGCGATACGGTTTATATTTTTTGGTCCATTATTGTCGGCATCTGCTGCGGCGTGGGCGATTATGCCGTGGCCTGCATCGGCAGCGCCGTGACCTTCGCGGTGATCCTGCTGCTCGGCTGCATCAAGAGCGATAACCGGATGCTGCTCATCATCCGCGCCCACCGCAGCAAGCAGGAGCCGATCAAGGCGCAGGTCTACAAGCTCTTTCGTGCCAAAGCGACGCTGCGTGTGGAAAACACAACGGAGGATACGGTCGAACTGATCTACGAGATCACGCAAAAGCTCCTGCGCCGCGCGGAGCGGCTCACGCCGGATATCACCGGCAGCATCTATTCGCTGGGAAGCATCGACTATGTCAATCTTGTCATGCAGAATGACGAGGTGTCGAACTGAGAAACCGGAAAGAAGGGAGCGGAGACGAACATGAAATACAAGCGAATGGCTCTTGCGGCCTGTGCGCTGCTGCTCCTCCTATCCGCAACAAACCTGTCAGCCGTGCTGACCGATGAGCACCCACGCTATCATCAGCATCTTGAGCGCCCCGCCTATACACCCTGTGCCGAGCATGACGGCGAGACGCTCTGCACGCATCTGCCGCTCGTGCTCATCGACACCGGCGGAGAGGCGATCCCGGGCGTGCCCATCCCCGATGCGGACAGCAACATCGAAAACAACCGCTTCACCACCACCGCCGACGGCAGTACGCTGCTGCGCGCGTCCGTCTCGGTGGTGGATCACGCCGAGGGCAACAATCACCCCGCCGACGCGCCGACCCTGCAAAGCACCATCGACATTCGCGTGCGCGGCAACTCCTCGCGCTATTTCGACAAGCACGGCTATCTTGTCAAGACCCTTACCGACGACGGCGCGGCCTCGCGCGACGTCGCCATGCTGGGGATGGATGCCTTCGACGAGTGGGCGCTGTATGGGCCGTACCTCGATAAGACGCTCATCCGCAATTATATGTGGTACAATCTTGCGGGCGAGATCATGGACTACGCGCCGAATGTGCGCTTCTGCGAGGTACTGCTCAACGGAGTGTATCAGGGACTTTATGTGATGACTGAGACGATCAACTCCTCGCGCGACGCGCGCTTGAAGCTCACGGAGCCGTCGAAGGACACGGTGCAGACGAGCTATGCTCTGCGCCTTGACCGCGGCAGCGACAACGAGGTCAAAAACATCGAGACCTTCTCCCAATACGCCCTGCGAAATCTGCAGGATATGGACATCGTCTATCCGGGAACAAAATGGCTTACGCCGGAGCGCGCGGCGTGGATCGCACAGGATTTCTCCGACTTTGAAAAGTCACTCTTCTCCTATGACTATGATACCGAGCCCTATGCATGGTGGGAGCAGGCGGACATGAGCTCTTTCGTGGACTACTTTATCCTCAACGAGTTTACCTGCAACTATGATGCGGGCTGGTTTTCCACCTATATCTACAGGGATGTGCGCGGCAAATACAAAATGTGCATCTGGGACTTCAACTCCGCCTGTGACAACTACAGTCATCCGGTCACAGAGCCGCAGCATTTCGAGCTGCAATACAATGTCTGGTACTATATGCTCAGCAAAGACGAGAAGTTCATAAACGCCGTCATCGACCGCTACCGCGAGCTGCGTCAGGGCATCCTCAGCGACAAGTATCTCTGCGCCTACATGGACGACGTTACCGAATGGCTCGGCCCCGCCGTCGAGCGCAATTTCTCCGTCTGGGGCTACGCGCTGGATAAGGATATGATCTCACCCGCAGAGCGAAACCCGCACACGCACACCGAGGCCGTCGCGCAGATGAAGCACTTTTGCATCGAGCGCGGCGCGTGGATGGACGAGCACATCGACATTCTTCGCCAGTACAGCCACGAATCCAAAAACAAGAAATTCAACCACTGAGCCACCACACCATCGAGAAAGGAGGACGGCGGCTTGAAAAGATTTCTCATCGTGCTCACCGCCCTGATCTTAGGCTACCTCGCCTACGACACTGCACGCTACTACCTCGGCTGGTACATCGACCTTCAGCCGGACGCGCCGGTGACCGCCTTTATGTCCACCGACGCGCAGCACCTTTATATGGACCGCAGCGCGGGACCAGAGGAGTTCACCGTCAAGGGCGTGAACCTTGGCGTGGGCGTCCCAGGCGAGTGGGCGACAGACTACGCCATCAGCAAGGAGACCTATCTGCGCTGGTTCGGGCAGATGCAGGAGATGGGCGCCAATACCGTACGCGTTTACATTACGCTCCACGACGATTTCTACAACGCCTTCTACGAGTACAACACCGCGCGCGAGGAGGCGGGCGAGGAACCGCTCTGGCTCATCCACGGCGTATGGGTAAATGACTATATCCAAAACTCCCACCGCGATGCCTATGACAAGGACTTTCTTGAGACCTTCGTTAAGGACGGGCGCACACTGGTCGACGTTCTGCACGGCAACAAGAAGATCTCGCTCGGGCGGGGCACGGGATCGGGCTTTTACAATAAGGATGTTTCCCGCTGGGTCATCGCCTACATCCTCGGCGTGGAGTGGGAGGATGTGACCGTCACCTACACCAACCACAAATACCCCGATCTGCCGCCCTATCAGGGAACGTACCTCTCCGCGACGGAGGACGCCTCCGCCTTTGAATCCATGCTCGCGCAGGTGGGCGATCGGATCGTCTCATATGAAAGCCGCCGCTACAAGACCCAGCGCCTTGTGGCGTTTTCCAACTGGCCGACCACCGACCCCTTCCTCTACCCGGAGGATATCACCGTCTTCTTTATGAAGTGCGCGCAGGTGGACGTGGAGCACATCCGCACTGAGGATGCCTTCCTCGCCGGTCAGTTTGCCTCCTACCATGTGTATCCCTCCTATCCCGACTATCTCAACTATATCCTCAACCCCGCAGTGATGGACCGCACGCCCATCTGGGACGGCAAGGCCGTCACCTCTCGTGTGGAGACCGGTCCCGGCACGCCCATCGGTTCCGTGCTGCGCCGATCGGACTTCTACGATGAGACCGGCGCGGCGAACACCTACCTTGCCTATCTGCGCGCCCTGCGGCGGCATCACACGATGCCCGTCGTCATCTCCGAGTTCGGCGTTTCCACCGGGCGCGGCATGGCGCAGATCGACCGGAACACCGGACGCAATCAGGGCCATATGTCCGAGCAGGAGCAGGGGCAGGCGCTCGTGGACTGCTGGCGCGACATCACCGCGGCAAACTGCGCGGGCGGCTGCGTCTTTACCTGGCAGGACGAGTGGTTCAAGCGCACCTGGAACACCATGCACGCGGTGAACCTGCAGCGCACGCCCTACTGGAGTGACTACCAGACGAACGGGCAATACTTCGGGCTTCTCTCCTTCGACCCCGGCGCGGAGGAATGCAGCGCGTATGTGGACGGCGATCTCAGCGAGTGGACGGAGGAGGATAAACTCTTCGATACCGGCACGCGCGCCCTTTCGATGAAGTACGACGAGAAGTTCATCTATCTGCTCGCCTATGAAAAGGGCTTTGCGAACGGGCAGAAAACGCTCTACATCCCCATCGACACCACGCCCAAGACGGGCAGCACCTACTGCGAAAACTTCGGCCTGCGCTTTGAGGACCCGGTGGACTTCGTCCTCGCCATCGATGGCAGGGACAACAGCCGCCTCCTGGTGCAGGAGCGCTACGAGGTGCTGCGCGCCATGTTTTACCACGAAACGCACGACGCGGACGCCTACCTCGACCCGCCCGACGCGGACACGCCGCTTTTCAAGCCCATCGACCTGATGCTCCAGACGGCGACGCCGCTGCTCACGGGCAACTGGCAGGCAAGCTCTGAGACCTACGAGACGGGCGATCTTGCCTACGGCAACGCGAACCCTGCCGCGCCGGACTACGATTCCCTCGCGGACTTCATCTTCGCGGGCGACTATGTGGAGCTGAAGCTCCCCTGGCAGCTTCTGAACTTTTCAGACCCCTCGCGCATGACCATCCACGACGATTACTATGAAAACTACGGTGTGGACTACATCACCATCGACACGGTGTACCTCGGTCTTACCGACGGCGCGGCGCAGGAGCGCACGCCGCTCTATCCCGCGGCGCTCAAGGGCTGGGGCAATACGGTCAGCTATCACGAGCGGCTCAAACCCTCGTACTACATTCTGCAAAAGCTCTGGCAGTAAAACACATGAGAAAGGAAGAACGCCGGTGTTTGTTCAAATTCTAATCTACGTCTATCTCGGCATCTGCGCCGGCATGATCCTCTTTAACATTGCAACGGCGCTCCTTTCGCGGCGCAGGGAGCATCGGTCCTTCCGCGACGGCATCCGCCTTGAGCTGACGGTCTCGCGGGAGCTTGACCGTCTCGCGGAGACCGGAGCGGTCAGCGAGAGGCATCTGCGCTTCATGGAGCGCAGACTACGCCGCGTGAACGGCATGGCGGCCTTTGACGCCGCGCTGGAGCGCCTGTGCGTGAGGCGGCCAGAGCTGACCCGCTCCTATCTGACGGCGCTTAACGGTGTGACGATCACGCTGGCAGAGGATTACTGCCGCCGCGATGAGATCGAGGCGGCGTACTTCCCCTACATCATCAAGAAATACCAGCTGCTCGGCGGCGCGGACGACGCGCCGCTCAAGGAGGTGCTGCTCAAACTGCTGAACGAGCCGAGCATCTACTGCCGCGAGAACGCGATGCAGGCGCTCTACACCTCGGGCGACGCGCAGATTATCGTGCGCGCGCTGCGCATCATCGACGCGAGCAGCCTCTACTACAACACCAAGCTCCTTGCCGACGGACTGTTGAACTTCAACGGCGACAAGACGCAGCTTGCCGAAGCGCTGTGGGCGGCGTTTGAGGATTTCAAGGTCTGGATGCAGGTGACGATCCTCAACTATTTCCGCTTTTCCTCCGGCGCGCACTGTGAACGGGTGCTCGCGCTCCTCAACGACGGCGCGCGGGACGACGAGCTGCGCTTTTCCTGCCTGCGCTACCTCGGACGCTACCCCTATCCCCCCGCCTACGCCGATCTGCTGCGCTATGCGACGCCCTCGGAAAACGCGCGCTGGGAGTACGCCGCCATCGCCTCGTCGGTGCTGGCGAGCTATCCCGGGGCGGAGACTGCGGCGGTACTGAAGAGGAACCTCTATCATCCCAACTGGTATATCCGCTTCAACGCGTCAAAAAGTCTGGAGCAGCTCGGCTTCGGCTACCGCGATCTCATCGACGTCATTGAGGGAAACGACCGGTATGCCTCGGAGATTCTGCGCTACCGCTTTGATATGCACGCGCTGGAGGAGAAAGAAAAGGAGGCGGCGGTATGTACGACGGCATAAAGCTGTTTCTCACGATCGTGGGCTATTTCTTCATCGCCTATCTGATCGGCTATTCGACCTTTTTGTTCCTCTCGGTCATCGTCGGCTCGCTCGACCTCTATAAGAGGAACCGGCAGGAGAAGTTCAAAAGCATCCTGCCCACGGACTACTATCTGCCCATCAGCATCATCGTGCCCGCCCACAACGAGGAGATCACCGTTGTGGACACGGTGCGCTCGCTGCTTGCGCTCGACTACCACTCCTATGAGATCATCGTGGTGGACGACGGTTCGAGCGACGCGACCTCCGAGGTGCTAGCCGAGGCGTTCGATATGCACGTTGTCCACCGTCCCATCCGCCGCCGGATCGAGTGCCGGCGGGAGGAACGTGTCTACGAAACGAGCGCGCAGAAGGTGCCGCTCACGCTCATCCGCAAGGAAAACGGCGGCAAGGCAGACGCGCTGAACATGGGCATCAATGCCTCGACCTTTCCCTACTTCATCTGCATGGACGCGGACTCCGTGCTGCAATACGACTCTCTGCGCCGCATCGCCCAGCCGGTGCTGGAGGACGGCAAGGTGGTGGCGGTGGGCGGCATCGTGCGCATCTCGAACGACGTGGAGCTGGAAAACGGGCGCGTCAAACGCTACCGCCTGCCGCGCAGCATCCTCGCTTTCATGCAGGTGCTGGAGTACGACCGCTCCTTCCTCGCCTCGCGCATCCTCTTTGACCGCTTCAACGGCTCGCTCATCATTTCCGGCGCGTTCGGACTGTTCAAAAAGGACACGGTCATCGCCGTGGGCGGCTACGACAACAAGACCATGGGCGAGGATATGGAGCTGGTGGTCAAGCTGCACGAATACTGCACAATCAACGGCATCGACTATGCCATCCGCTACGCCACCGACGCCATCTGCTGGACGCAGGTGCCCGAGCGGCTGCGCGATCTGTGCAAGCAGCGAAAGCGCTGGTATCTGGGACTTTTCCAGAGTATGTACAAGCACCGCATCATGTTCTGCAATTACAGGTTCGGCGCGGTGAGCTATGTCTCCTATCTCTATTTCCTTATTTATGAACTGCTCTCGCCGTTTATCGAGGTTTTCGGCGTGTTCACGATGGTGCTCGCATGGTGGTGCGACCTTATCAACGTGCCGTTCATGCTGCTCTTCTTCCTCATCTACGCCGTCTTCGGCGGGGTCCTGACGCTCACCGCTTTCTTCTCGCGCATCTATACGGCGGATCTGAGTGTGTCGTTCCGGGATGGGATGAAGGCGGTGTGCCTGTGCCTTTTTGAACTAGAGCTACTGCGCTTTATCCTCGCGTGGGTACGCTGCACCGCCTTTGTCGGCTACAAAAAGGAGAAACTCAACTGGGGGCGCATCGAGCGCCGCAAGATCGATCTGAAGTAAAAAGGGGAGCGCAAAACGTGCGTCGTAAGAACATTTTAAGGGGCCTGCTGTGCACCGTGGTGCTGCTCAGCGCGGCGCTGGTCGGCGCGCCGGAGGTCAGCGCGCGGGAGACGGTGCTCATCGCGGGCAACGCGGACCTCTATCCCATCGAGTCCTACGACAGCCGCAGCGACTCTTATGTGGGGCTGCTGCCGGAGCTGTACCGCCGCGTGAGCGAGTGCACGGACTACGACCTTGTCTATCTGCCGTACAGCAAAAATACCACGCAGGCGCAGCAGGCGGAGAATCGGCAGGCGGATATCATCTCCGCCTTTCCCGCCGGAACGGTGGACAGCGCGTACCTGCGCCGCAGCGAGCTTTTCTGCTCGCTGCCCGCGTCCGGCAAGCCGCAGAAGATCTGCATCGGCTTTGCCTCCGCGCTGCCCGAGGCGCAGGCGGAGAAGATTGCGCGTGCGCTCGACGGCATCGGTGCGGCGGAGCGCCTCGGCATCCTTGCCGTCAGCGTGAAGGACGGCGGCGCGTCGCTCTATCGCACGCGCTGGCTCGTGACGCTCGCGGCGCTGGGCGTGATGATGCTCGGCGCGGGGGGCGCGCTGGGCGTCCTTGTGCGCAAAAAGCGCGCGGAGCTGAAGGCGAACGCCCTCATCGATCCGCGCTACGGCATCGGCAACGACGGGTATTATCTGAACTGCATGGAAACGCTCATCCCCGCCCCGCTCAGAAGCATCGTCTATGTCTTCTGCATCGGCTGCGATATGCCCTCGCTCGAACGGCGCTTTGGCGAGGCGGAGCGCGAGGAGATCTTCTCCCGCGCGGCGGAGTATCTGCGCCTTGGCTGCGGACGAGAGGAATACCTCGCCTGCGTGGGGCGCGGGATGTTCGCGCTCGTGTGTCAGTGCGGCAGCCGCGAGGCGGCACAGCAGCGCGCCGAGGGGCTTATCCGCGGGCTGGACGGCTACCTTGCGGGCTTCCGCGCCGAATATGCCGGCGCGTTCCGCGCGGGCATCTGCTCGCTGTCGGAAAATCCCGACTGCGGCGCTGAGGCTGCGCTCTACAACGCGCGCCAGGGCTGCGCCCTCGCGTTCCGCACGGAAACGCCCTGCGCATTCAGCACGCGCGGCATGATCGCCGAGAGCGAGCAGCTTGAGCGTCTGCGCGGCAGCATGAGCAAAGCGGTGGAAAAGGGCGAATTTGAGCCGTACTTCCAGTTCGTCGTCGATCGCGCCGGCACGGTCGTCGGCGCGGAGGCCGTCTCGCGCTGGCAAAACCCGGAGGAGGGACTGCTCAAGCCCTCAAAATACATCGACCTGATGATCCGCGCCGGCACGATCACCGAGCTGGATCTCTATATGCTCCGCTGCGCGTGCGTGCAGCTCCAGACGTGGAAGCGGGAGGGACGTGGGACACTGTGGCTCTCGTGCAACTTCACGCGCCAGTCCATCGCGGACGAAAAGATCCTCGCGCGCGTGCGTGAGATCGTCGAGCAGTACGACTTTACGCGCGACCGCCTTGTGGTGGAGCTGACGGAGGACTCCTACACGCGCGACCGCGAGGCGGCGCTGCGGACGATCGAGGGGCTGCACGCGATGGGGCTTCGCATCGTGCTGGACGATATCGGCGCGGGCTATTCCTCGCTCTCCGACCTGAGCACCTACCCAATCGACGGCGTGAAGATCGACCGCAGCATCGTGATCGAGTCCGCCTTGCCGCGTGCCCGCGCGCTGCTGGAGGGCATGATCCGTCTTTCGCACGACATGGGCATCCGCGTGCTGTGCGAGGGCGTGGAGGACAAGGCAATGTGCGACGCCGTGCTTGCGGCGGGCTGCGACTTCATTCAGGGCTTTTATTTCTCGCGCGTCCTGCCCGGGCGCGAAGCGGAATCCTTCCTGCGCAGCCTGGCGGCGCGCGACAGGGAGGAAGGATAAAGGAGGAATGAACATGGTCAGCAAAAAACGAGTAGGCATGATGATGGCGGTCACGCTCCTGATCGGCGTGCTGCTCTTCTGTTCGGTCTTTTTCCTCGTCCGGCGGGCGAATCGTGAGATCACACAGCGCTCCTTTGACGAATTGACTACCGCGACGCACCAGATCGCAAAGGATCTTGCCGACACGGCGAACGCGGACCAGACCATCCTCTCCGCCATGGCGGAGCTGATCGCGGGGCAGGACGAGCGTGACAATGACGCGGTGCTGCGCATCATGAAATCCTTCAGCCTCAGTGAGACCTTTGTCTCCACCGTCGCGCTGCTGCGACCCGACGGCACGCTACTGCTGACCGACGGCGCCCGCTACGACGTTTCCGGCGCATTCGATTTTGAAACAGAGGCGGCGCGGGGTGCGTACATCTCAGACCGCGAGACAAGCTATTTTGCGCCGGAAAAGCTGGTGGTGCGCAATGTCGTGCCGGTGAAGCGCGACGGCGAGACCATCGCCATCCTCTACGGCGTCGTCCTCCTGCAGGAGCTTTCCCGAAACTATCAGATCGACCTCTACAACGGCAATGCCTTCCTCCTTCTTGTGGACGGCAACAACGGCGACATCCTGCTGGATACCTGGCATGACTCGCTCGGCAACCTCTCGGAACTGCGTGGCCGCAAAATGCTCAAGGGCTACACCTACGAGGAGGCGATGAAAAAAATCCCCAACGGCATCGGCGGCGATATGTGCACCGTATCCCGCTCCACGGGGCTGACGCTCTACCTGCACTACGAGCCTGTCGGCATCAACAACTGGAGCGTTGTGCTCGGCGTGAGCGAGGCTGAGGCGCTGGCGGGCACGCGCGGCGTGGTGCAGACACTTTCGATGATGGCGATCATTGTCACCGCGCTGCTGCTGAGCTATCTTGGTTTTATGGTCTGGTATCTCGCCTCGGCGCGGCGCAGCGCCTTCCGCATGAGCGTCACCGATCAGGTCACGGGACTTTTTAACCGCAGCGCCTTTGAAAAGTACCTGAACGAGAGCGAACCGCATACGTTCAGCCACACCGTGTGCGTCTATATCGACGTAAACGGACTGCACGAGCTGAACAACAAGCACGGCCATGAGGCGGGCGATCAGATGCTGCGCGCGGTCGCCGCGAGCCTTGACGAGCAGTTCCGGAGCAAGCGGCTGTACCGCATCGGCGGCGATGAGTTCGTCGTCTTCCCTGAATCGGCGGACCCGACCGTCTGCGAGGCGCGGATGCAGGTGGTCTGCGCGAGCCTTGCCGCGCAGGGCTACAGCATTTCCTACGGCCTTGCCGCGCAGGAAACGACGGAGGGGCTTCGCGATCTGGTGCGCGAGGCGGATGAGAAAATGCTCGAACAAAAGCGCACCTACTACACCTCGATCCACAGCCACCGCGATCCGCGCGCATAAGGGCGGCGCGGGAGAATGCAGCGGGTTTTGCAAAATGTTTGCGCTTTGTAAGAAGTTTCAGCTTTTCTTTTGCCTTGGCGAGAGACTTTCGGTGTACTCGGATATAGATACCATGTCCATTCTTGCCCAGACAGAATCCAAGGAACTTGACTTTCTTCTTTGCGAAGATACTGGTCACCTTGCTCTTTTCCGTGTTCATTTTCAGTTTCAGCCAGCCTTCCAGATACTTCCGGCAGGATTCCAAACAGGCGCTCTGCTATCTATGGTTCCCGCACGGTATTGCTGCACCTAATCGGCCGCTATACCATCACCAGCCAACAGCTTCTTTATCACTTGAATGTTATCTTGAAGTACACGGCTACAATTCCCGTGGTGATCCTCTTTGTTTCCACCACGCAGCCCAGCGAGTTTGCGACTTCACTGAATAAACTGGGTGTCAGCTACCGGGTCGCGTATTCCGTTTCCCTGGCTCTGCGATACATCCCGGATGTACTCAAGGAGTTCCATGACATTTCCCTCGCACAGCAGGCCCGCGGCGTGGAACTGTCCGGCAAAGAGAGCTTGGTAAGGCGGCTCAAAGGTGCTGCAGCCATTCTGATGTCTCTAATTCTCTCCAGTCTAGACCGCATTGAAGTTGTATCTAACGCGATGGAACTTCGCTGCTTCGGGAAAGGCAACAAGAGGACATGGTATCGCGGGCAGGAATTTCGCTCCGGTGATTATATGACTATCGGTGTTGGCGTAGCTCTGATTGCTATTTCCATCCTTTTGAACATTCTCAACGGCAGTCGCTACTGGAACCCGTTCATTTAAGAAAGGGCGCTTGCTATGAAAAAGATATGAATAAGTTTTTGCCGCTCCAAAAGGGCATCGAGGGGGCTATAAGCCCCCTCGATGTTTTGCTCCATAAAGTGCAAGCGCAGAAATTATTTCCCTAAAAAGTTCAAAACAAATTTTTCAAAATCAGCTTTCCGCTTTTGAACAGCACGAGAACTTAGATGGTACTTCTCGCACAAAGCAGCCGTGCTGGAGCGTTTCGCCCCGGACAAATAGAGGTCCAGCAGTAGCTGCGTAAGCAGCGCAAGGGAGGCACTCCCTTGTTCGGAACGAAGTGACGCAAAACAGCCCGGACTTCAATTGTCCGGGCTGTTCGCTCCGCAGGACGCACAATACAGGGTTTACCCTGTATAGAAGTGCGCCATTAGCAATGGAGAAATCGACCGCTACTTATCGTCGTCTGCACCGATGCGGGCTTAATATCCGAAGTGACAAGAATTGTCCATCTATTCCACTGCTCGTGTGTTTGATTTATAGTGATCTTCCTATGCCGTTTACGGCGTTAGATTTTCGAAATCTGTTTGTGTTCAATCACAGAAGAATCTCTTAAATGCTTATTTCGCAGGATCTATCGTGACATAGACAGTCAGCTTATTCTGCCCCACATCGATCCAATCCATGGGCTGGGTACAATCATAATCGTAGTACAGCTGATAGCCCTCCATGGCGTCAAATTCCACCTCCGTGGACTTATCCATCTGGAAAGCCTGTTCCTCGGAATTCTCTTTTCCGGGATTGATAACCACATTCAGATAGCAGGCGTCCTCCGGGAACAGAATATTCATAGCCGCCTGCTCCTCCATGAGCCGGGGTTCATCGTAGAGAATATTGCTGCGGGTCACGGAGACTACGCTGCCGTCCTCTGCACTATGCTCCGTCACCTCCATGCCGGTGATGAGGCCGGTCGCATCGTCGATAAAGTAAATGACCTCGCTGTTGATCCCTGTCAGACCATTCTGCCTGGCGGCGGTCAGAGTGGTGGTTCCATACTCTGTGCTGTCGGTCTTGTCCGCCACGGTCTCATAGTCATACGGCTGACGCGCCAGCCAGCGGTCAGACACCATGGCTTCATACTCAGACGCCGGGCACAGCGTCATCGTTTTCAGGCCGTCTTTTTCGCAGGTATACAGGGCACCGGGAACGTCATCGTTGATGTATCCCGCCTCGCAGTATACGACCTGGTCAGCATCATCGTACTGTTCGTAGTCATACCACAGGCGGCCATCGGAACTGACGAATTGACAGACAGTCTTATTCTGCCAGTTGTTCTCCCCGTCCCAGGTCTCGGAGACGCAGGTCACCGCGCTGTGTTCCTTCATAATCATGGGGATGCTGTTGCTGTTTCGAAGGTCTGTGATCTCCGGATCATCCTGCCCACTAATGGGCATAACGGAAGCGTTGGAGACACCGGCCACTTTTCCATCCTTACAGGTAACATTCAGCACTCGGATTTCCTCCAGCACATCATCTCTGGCATAGGAGAAAGACACAACTGTCTCGCCGTCTTCCAGCGCCCGGAAGCTGGCGACAAAGGTGCCGTCATTGTCCTCCTGCGTGAGCAGTTCCAACAGGGTGGTGTCGTCGATGGTAAAGTTCCAAATGAATCCTTCCTTTTCGGCGGGAAGGCGGACGGTCAGAATGCCTGCTTCCTGATCAATTTCATACCAGGTGTCGGATGTTTGTTCTTCCAAGGAGCTTCCGTCAGCTTTTCCTTCACTGGTGTTCTGTCGGCCGCACCCGGCCAGCATCCCTATCACGCAGGCGAGAGACAGGATCAGGGCAAATATCTTTTTTGCGTTGTATTTTTCTTTCTGAATCATATCATGTTACCTCGATTCTATATGTCGATCCATCAGGGAATCCAATAGCGGATGATCTGCACCACCTGCTCCTGCCGGACAGTGATGACCGTGTTGTAGCAGTTGAAGGGCATTTCACTGGACGTAATAGCCGATGGGACGTCCTCGTACTCATAAACCAGGCCATCAGGTTCATGTTCCAGGTCGGCGTGATCTTCAAAGGTGCAGTCGGTAGATAGGGGCAGGGTGATCGTTCCCAGATCATAGTAGATCGGATGGTCATCCATTGCGTAGGTGCGGTACAGACCGTCATCCTCAATCAGCTCTACGCCGCCGCTTTCGATGCCGCCGTTGATGATGACGGTGCCGTTATCCCGCCGGATGCTCTCAACGGTCACCGGCTTCCGACAGACCTGGATCTGGTCGCCTTCTTTCAAACCCTGAATATCTTCCAGTTCATAGCGGTCATAGTCATAGATCTCCGCGGTCAGGGAATACCCATCCCCGGTTTTGACAAGGTCCGCTGCCGTGAAGTCCACAGAGTATCCGCCGTCGGCAAAGGCGTCCTCCACACTTTCCATCGGATACAGCGGCATAACGTACCCCAGCTTTTCTACAATGGTTTGGGCGGTGTCCAGCAGCACCTGGGCATCGCTGCCACCGGCAACACACCACTGCGTCTCGGCCTCCGGAGCATACCAGCCCACCCAGGCCGCATCCTCGGACTTGCGCAGCTGCACGGAGACATCTTCGCCGCTCCAGTCCATGCTCTCTGTCCAGTCAGCAAAAATGCCGGAGATGTCCTGGGGCTGCTCTGCCTTTAAGGCACGACAGTAGTACGACTGTCCGCCTTGTTCAAAATTGACTTCGGCCATTTGCTTGTCGCTTGCCCCTGTGTCGATCAGGTAGTAGGAGGTGCCGGAGGCACTGTCCGGCAGGGGGATGGAGTATCCCAGCTGCTGAAACTCAGCTGCGCTGGATTCGTGCATGGGGTTTCCGATCATGGCCGGTTGGTCGGTGCCTCGGTGGGACAGGGTGACGGCAGTTACAGCTACTGCAAGACAGGCGGCAATCGCCCCGGCTCTGTACAGCCAGGACCGTCTCTTTTTCATAGGCTGCTGAGCTTCCTCCAGCAGGTCATCGTCCACGGCGTTCATCCATTTTTGAAAACGAGTTTGATTCATAGTCTGATCCTTTCTTGTTCCAGTTCCGCGCGCAGCCGTTCCCGTGTGCGGAACAAGGATGTCTTAACCTTTGCTTCGCTGACACAGCATTCTTCCGCGATCTCCCGGATGCTCTCTCCATACCAGTAGCGGCGCAAAAAGAACACGCGGGCCTCAGCGCTCTGACGGCGCAGGAAGCCGTTCAGCACCCGGCGCAGCTCTGATGCATCCAGTTCTGTGTCCGGATCACCCTGTCCGGCAACGATCCAGGGTTCCAATTCCTCAAAAGCGTCGGTGAGGGCGGTGCTGCGCTGGGCGGCAGTATTGTAATTATAGCGGTCCAATGCCAGATTCCGGGTGATGCGGGCCAGATAGGCCCGCAGAGAGCGGGGGCGTTCCGGCGGGATGGCATTCCAGACACGAAGGTAGGTGTCACTGACACACTCCTCCGTGTCCCTGGGGTCAGTCAGGAGCCGCTGGGCCACACTGCGGCACAGCGCACCATATTTCTTCTGGGTCTGGGTAATGGCTTCCTCGCACCTCTGAAAGAACAACTGAATGATCTGCTGGTCTCCCATGGTGGCTGAAAGTTGAGCTGTCTTTGCTTCGATTTGTTCCATAGTGTTTCCCCCGGTACTTGAAGCGGCTTCATCCTATTAGACGGCACCATATCCGTTTTCGTTTCAGAAGTCAAGTGGAATATTTTTGGGCTATTCCAAGTTTAATGTAATGGGCAGATTCTACAATGAAATTGGACAGTCCGGACGGCACCCTTGTGGCTGCTCTGTCCGGGCTGATTTTATAGGGCGCTATATGTGCAGAAAGAGAGGCTCTATATGAGCGAATACAGCTTCAATGAAAATGAATACCTCGTGGTAGGTTGGGCACAGGGTCTAATGGATACCGAGGAAGAGGACGCCAACGGCAAAAAAGTCAACGTCCAGCGTCCTTACTATCAGCTTTTCGTTCTCTCGCCGGTCAGCTCCTATAAGTCGGATACTTACACCGCCTGCAGCCTGAAGGCGCAGAAGCTCAAATGCGCCTCGGATGCCGTGTGGAAGAACATCAATCCGTTGGAGGTCTGCAATCTCTTCTTTGACGAAAAGAAGCGTGTCGCAATGGCCGTTTCCACCGGTGAAGTCGTCTCGTTGGAGTCCATCTCCCTGTAAGTTTCAGATCCCGAGAAAGCGCCGGAGGGGAGCTCCCTCCGGCGTGCCCCCCCGCTAGCAGGGGGGCACTACCTACAAAAGAGGCATGGGGGCACTCTTTATGGATAGCAAAGCGGATAATATCGTTCTATACGACTGGTTATCAAAAACCTTTATTGGAAATTTCACTAAAACATGGACAATTGAGGATCGGCACTTTGATGCGACTGATGTGGCTGCGGAGATTCTAACCGAAGTACGACTCGCAGCTCAAAAACACTTTAATACAGATGATGAAATTGAAGCCGTGATTTTTTTATAATTCAATTATCAGGTTCACGGTCTTTCCCTCTCACAAGCTGTGCTTTCTCCGCTCTTTTCCTGTCACGATGTAGTATTGCTTCTTGTTTTCATACATTTCCGCATCTGCGGCTTTCAGAAGCGACTTAAAATCCGTGTCCTTTGTGCCGCTTATCGCCGTACCGAGGGACGCGGTAGCACCCAGTTGGCTTTTTGCCGTTTCCAGTAGTTTCTGAAACGCCGGATGTGTGATGTTTGGCAGAACCGCAATGAACTCATCTCCGCCAAACCGATACACATGACGCTTTCCGAACACAGATTTCAGCGTCTGTGCGGTCTGCACAATGAATTTATCACCGGCGTCATGTCCCTTTTGGTCATTTATTTCCTTTAGGCCATTCAGGTCGCACAAGACAACCGCCAGGGGAAAGTACTTCTCCAGCTTTTCTGTGTACGCCCAATCCAGTGCTTTTCTGTTTTTACAATCTGTGAGCTGGTCATATAATGCACTGTGCTCCAGTGCATCTGCATTATTGCGCAGTCTTATCATAAACTCGATCATAAACTCGATCATATCTATCTCATTCGAGATCTCATGCAGTTTCTCTTCGGGAGGATTGTCCACACCGTAGAATCCGACTATCTTGCCGTTGATTTTGATTGGCCCTGTCACAAGGGTATTGACACCCTGAGGTTTCAGCCGTTCATAGATGGCTTTGCTTGTTTTTTTGCATTCTTCAATGTCATGGATGATGACATTGTTGGATTCTTGATATTGTGCAAACCATGTTTCAATGATGCCTTCATACGGCACATCCTGCAAGTTATCTTTTTCTTTGGGTACGCCCGCTTTGCACCACTCGTAGGTGTTGTCAAACGTTCCGCGGTCATTCTGTTCAAAGATGTACGCTCGATCGGCGGTCACACGCTGTCCGATATACTCCACCAGTTGATTCAGTACTTTGTCCGGATTTTCTTCTGAAGCGGCATACCGAACCATGTCCGTGAGGAATCTCTCGTAATTCAGGATTCGTTCCTGCGATTCGCGCTTGCTGACTTCCAACGTTTCCATTTCCTTATGGTACAGGATTCTCTGGAGCTTGCTTCGCATCATCGTGGCAGTCAGAAACATACTCAGCACCCCGTACAGAATAACATCCGCCAGGTTTTTGGATAGAATCGGGTTGTGCTCCGCAAAGAAAGCAAGTCCGATATAGAGCAGCATACTGCTCAGAATCAGCCCGTTCATGACCGCCGTTCTGGCGGTAAACAGCAGCGGCGCTACCATCATGAACACAATGTAGTTGACAGTGAGCTCCTCCGGTGTAATCAGCGTTCCCGTAATAATGCCGAACAGCAGCAGCGCGGCAAAAAAGCTGTATACAACCAGTTCTTTCCCCAAGAAGCTTCTAAGTTGACAACGAGAAATGCAAAAATAGGCCAAAGAAAGGAACGTATAGACCAGATACACCCATTTATATTTTCCGATACTCAGAGAAAACACACTCACCAGCGTTATGACTCCAAAGGCAACAAGCGCCACAACAGAATACAGCCGCATGGCTTTCCAGTTTTCTTCCCATACATCCTGTTTTACTTTCTCATAATCACCACAACTAAACATAAACAACGAAACAATTTGATTCATACTTTTTTCTCTCCAAACTCTGTTCAATTACCGCTTTGCCCGTCTCAAAAGAGTTTTTTCCCGATCCGAGATATAGGCGCCCTTCGCCTTTTCCTTCTCAAAGTCCAGCATACTGGTGACATTGTACCAGATCCCGCTTCGGCGGAGCATTCGCTCGTTGGGCATCAGCAGTTCCAGATCGCTGATGAAGGTTTTGTCCAGATCGAAGGAGTGCATGATCTCCAGCACCGCCGGGTTGCGGTAGTCGCTCAGGTCCTGATTGGCGAGCAGGTCGGCCATGGCCGTGAGGATGACCTGATCCGTGTGGATCGTGTTGGCCACGGACGTGGCCAGCCGCTTGGTCTCGGAGGTCAGCTCGTCAAACGAACGCTGCGTGACCTCGTCTCCCGCCCGCTTGGCGTTGGCAAACACCGTATAGAACAGGCCGGTGGTGCAGACCAGCGTAACGACCAGCAAAACGCAGAAGCGTATCTTTTTTCGTGCGTCTTTTTTCATGCCGCGTTCCTCCCTTCTATTCACATGCGTGTGTGGGTAAAATTCGGATCCCGCCGAGGCGGGATCCGAAAACATCAAGGTTTGAAAATGCGCCTGCGGTCCGTGCCGTGCCCATCCATACCGTCGGCGGACGGCGGCACGACGACTCCCGCCCCTCCCTTGGCCGTGTATGCTTTGGCGGGGCGCGCGCAAAAAAAGACGGTGTTTCCGTTCAGAACACTGTCAAGCATCTGTTTTTCGCTGGGACAGGCAGCCTGTGCCGCGTGTCTTAGCATTTCGCGTTTATTATATAATGCTCCGTTCCAGATGTAAAGCCTCTTTGGATATTTATGGGCGTATTTATGGGCATATGATTTAAAGTGTATAATCAAAATAGCCCTATCCTTTTCATGCCAGAATACAGAAATGCCAACGGTCTCAACTCCAGGGATACTACGTCAAATGAATGATGGCCCTATGTATAGGCCCCTTTCCTTAAAAGGTCATAGTTTTAAAGCATTCACTTCAAACCATTGCCACATTTTGTGTCAGTATCTTGTTCTCCGTGATGGTTTTATCCGCGTATTTCTGATTTACCTGCCCCGGCCCCCCCCATTTGGCAGAGCCGTGTTCCTCCCGCCTGCGATAGTTGCGGTCGGTGGAGAGGTATATGCCAATCCCCAGCCCATAGCACGTCAAGAAAATGAGGACAGCTTTCATGCTGTCCTCACACAGTACGATAGCTTTGCTTGATCTCCCCCAGGTAGCCCCGCAGAACGAACTCTCGGCTCATGGTGTTCACAAGGCTCACCTCAAAGCTGGAGAGGCTGATGTTGGAGGGTACCAAATCAACGCCCTCCGGGTTTTTCAGGATACCATGCGTTCTCTACAATGACCTGCATCAGGTCGGAGATCGTTGTATCCAGTTCGTCCGGATTCTTGATCCCCATGCTCACTGTAAGGCTCCCTTGGGGGTCCGTATCCACCAGCAGCACTTTTTTCCCGTGCCGTGCCAGTCCCACGCCTAAATTGACCTCGGTGGTGGTCTTGCCGACACCGCCCTTTTGGTTTGTGACGGCGATCACCTTGCACTTGTCCATAGGTCCATTCTCCTTTTCTCAGATTCACAGCCGTCCGCCTTGACGGACGGCTGCGGGGTGAGACCATCACCAGGCCTCGTTCATAATCAGGTCCATCACATTGTCCATACCGGTGTCAAAGATGAAGTCCTCGCTCTCCGCCAGAAATTCCTCCATGAACATCTGCGCCAGAGCGGGATGCCGCTGGCAGTCGGTGAAGTCTTTCGTGGGCGTAAGCTCCGTCAGGGCGTAGATGCCCTCCAGCAGCTTCATAGCGCCGGTATGGTCGCCATGGCTTGCCATGAGCCGCAGGGCCTTCTCCGTAGAGCGAACCATATCCAGGTCGCCCACCTCCAGAAAAGCGCTCCACAGCGCCTCCATGCTCTCAAATGCGGCACTGCTCACCTCATCGTGCAGTTTCCAAACGCCGCCCTCGTTTCGCGTGTTCGTCCAATTCATACTTGTTCCTCCTTCTGAAAATTCACAGCCGTCCGGCAAAGCTGGTCGGCTATGTACGCTTTTTGGCAGACCGACCCGGTTCCAACTACGACCCTCGCCATTTTTTCATTAGCAAGATTCCGCGCCGGTTTTTTGCCCAATTAGCAAATCGCCCCTTTTTTCGGCTGAAAATCAAAAAACCTTGCTAATTGATTAGCAAGGTTTTGGCGGGGTGACGGTATGTAGTTTGGTTCGCGTTGGACGGTAACAGCGATTAGCAAAAAACGCCGAATAAAGCAAACACCTTTCAGGTGTGTGAAATAGTGCCCACCGCCCGGTTTTGAAAAATCCAAAAAAAGAACAAAACCCTTGGTTTTCCCAAGGATTTTGTTGCAGAACTGGTGTCCCCGCCCGGGCTTGAACCGGGGGCCTCGGGCTTAGGAGGCTCGCGCTCTATCCAACTGAGCTACGGAGACATATGAAATTATCAGACTGTACTTGAACTCGATGCCGCACACTTGCGCCTTTTGAGTGGGGCACTATATTCCCCACTTAGGAGACAGTCGCTCTATCCAACTGAGCTACCGGGGCATAGATCTCATTCTTTTCACGGCGCAGCAAGGCTCTCAGGCCCATAGCCGTTGCAGTTTATTGTATCCCATTTTGCCGAAGGTGTCAACGTAAAAAAGGAGCACGGCTCATGCCGTGCTCCTTTTCGATCTGTCGGATGAGAATTACTTCTCGTCGTACATGGCCTTCAGCTTCAGCAGGTGCTGATAGCGATCCATGGCGACCTCCTCGTTGCGCTTGAACAGAGTTTCGGCGCGGTCGGGGAACTCGCGGGTCAGGCGGCTGTAACGGGCCTCGTTCATCA
>OLFT01001498.1_pt1 | contig 24081 bp, 11 predicted proteins | sample 1604921 | NCBI WGS metagenome assembly OLFT01 (sample SAMEA3888897, study PRJEB22519) | human gut metagenome | biome: human gut; feature: human-associated habitat; material: faeces | place: Denmark | collected 2013 | reverse complement strand
GTGAACTTTGTTCACAAAAAACACCTCGCGGAATGTTACCAGTGAACAGTAACGCTCCAATCTATTTTCTTATATAAAATCCCAAAAACCTATTGACATAGTGGGTTAATAGTGGTAATATCCATTTAACGAATAAATAACCCAGTAAATCAATACGGAATATCGACAATTATTGCCGAAGAAGCAAGCTGGCAGTTACTGGGGGCAGATACAGACATAACAGGCGGGCCGCCATACGGCGACATCACCTCGAATAAATGTAAAGCGGCCGCAGGCGCCGGGAAAGGAATGGATATGGCATACTATAAGGGAACACTTGGATTGATCGGAAACACCCCACTTGTAGAGGTTACAAATATTGAGAAGGAGCTTGGACTGGAAGCTACTGTTCTTGTGAAGCTGGAATACTTTAACCCGGCAGGAAGCGTTAAGGACAGAATTGCCAAGGCTATGATCGAGGATGCAGAGCAGAAGGGAATCCTGAAGGAAGGTTCCGTAATCATTGAGCCAACTTCTGGAAATACCGGAATCGGTCTGGCATCTATCGCAGCAGCTAAGGGATACAGAATCATCCTCACCATGCCAGAGACCATGAGTGTTGAGCGTCGAAACATTCTGAAAGCATACGGTGCAGAGCTTGTTCTTACCGATGGAACCAAGGGAATGAAAGGTGCCATTGCCAGGGCCAACGAACTGGCAGAGGAGATTCCGAACAGCTTCATCCCAGGACAGTTTGTGAACCCGGCGAACCCGGCAGTGCACAAGGCGACTACAGGTCCGGAGATCTGGAAGGACACTGAGGGAAAGGTTGATATCTTCATCGCAGGTGTTGGTACAGGCGGAACCCTTACCGGAACAGGTGAATATCTGAAAGAGCAGAACCCGAATGTGAAAATTGTAGCACTTGAGCCTTCTACCTCCCCGGTATTATCTGAGGGAAAAGCAGGTCCGCACAAGATCCAGGGAATCGGTGCCGGATTTGTTCCGGATGTTCTGAATACCAAGGTTTATGATGAAATTTATAAAGCAGAGGCAGATGATGCATTTGCAGCAGCGAAGCTTCTTGCACACAAAGAGGGAATCCTGGTAGGAATCTCTTCTGGTGCTGCATTAAGCGCTGCAATCGAGTATGCGAAGAAACCTGAGAACAAGGGCAAAGTGATCGTAGCACTTCTTCCGGATACTGGTGACAGATATTATTCTACACCACTGTTCACTGAATAAAGATACATAGTAAACATACGGTAACTGTGAAGGCATTGCGCAGTTATAGTTTACCAAATAAGAAGCCTCACTATCTGATATCGCTTATACAGAGTTGTTATCAGATCAGTGAGGCTTTTTTGCGTAATATTACGCTATTATTTTATTTGGTTAGCAATTGTACCGTCAGCATTGATAGTACAATTATCGGTCGGATTGAACTCGAGAATGTACATAAAAATTGCATGCTTATACATAAAAACGACAACTAACTTTTCCGGCGCCGTTTGTGATTGTAAGGGGAAAATAGCTATGCTAAAATGGATTTAGTCAATTATCAAAAATAAATATAATTGTTCAGTGCTAATTTTCAAAATGCTTTGTATTTCGGCATTTGATTCTGACCAGTTACAAATGAATTTAAGGGAGAGAAAAGAATTATGAAAAGGAAGGCAATCAGCCGGATACTTGCAATTTCGCTGAGTGTTGCAATGTGTGCACAAAGCATTCCGATTTATGCGGCAGAAGAAATTGGGACTTCAGCTGCAGCGGACTTCTTCGCAGAAGATTCTATTGAAAACCAGAGTTTGAATGAAGGCGACGCGGAAACTAACACGGAAATCAACACAGAAACCAACGCGGAATCTAACACAGAAACCAACACAGAAATCAACATGAAAGCCGATGCGACAACCGGTATATCGGAAGCGTATACGTTGGAAGAGAGTAATTCAGCGACCACATCGGAGGAAACGGTTACTGACGAGGATGGATTCTGGTCTGGAGAATCAGAAACAGTTGAATCTTCAGCAAATGGTTCTGATGGATGGGAATCTGCGGAAATGGATGGAGCAGAAGCGGGAGATGAGGCGATAAAGCGAGATGCTGCAGCTTTTGTTTCGAGCGACGTGGAAGAAAACGTAGAGGAAACTGGAGAGACAAATGAATTGGAAGAGGCTCTTTCTGAATCGGCAGAGATGACAGAAGGTGATTTTTCCTATGTAATTGTAAATAACAGTTATGCGCGTATTACCAGATATTCCGGAAGTGCCACCAGCGTTCAGGTTCCGTCTACCATAGGTGGTTATGCGGTCAGGTGATCGGAGCGAGAGCATTCCAGGGAAATACAGTGCTGGAAAGTGTGGAGCTTCCCGATGGTCTTACCACCATATACGCCTATGCATTTGAAAACTGTACCAGTATCACCAGCATACATCTGCCAGACAGCATCACCACATTGGGCTATAAAGTCTTTGGAGGCTGCAGCAATCTTGTCAGTGCCAATTATCCGGTGAACTGGGTAAACAGCCCCAGTGGAAACGGATCGAACAGCTATGAATATGGAAATGTATTTTCCGGCTGTCCGAAGCTGACCGGGATAGAGATTCCGGAAGGAGTAAAGGTAATCGCACCCCACAGCTTTGCAAGCTTAACCACACTAACCAGTGTAACGTTGCCATCAAGCCTGACCGAAATCGGTGCATACGCATTCGCAGGAGCAACCGGTCTCACAGAAGTAACGCTTCCTTCCAATACCAAGACGATAAGAGATTATGCATTTGCCGACTGCGCAGGTTTAAAGGATATTTACATTCCAGATTCCACTACTGATATCAGGAAAGCTGTATTCGAAAACTGCCCACAGCTGACGATACATTGCAGTTATTATTCTATGGCAACCATATATGCCATTGAAAATAATATTCCATTTGAGCAAATAGGAACTTATACGGACAGCGCCGAAACCGTCCTGGATCGTTCAGACACCAGCTATTACGGAGACTTCGGAAGTGCCACAGCCAATGGATATGTGGCCATGACAGTACGCTATAACATAAAAGACACATGGAAATCCGCAGTAAGCGACCTGAATGTGAAGCTGGTTCTTCCTTCCAACGGAGAGCTTGACGAATCCACATTAAAGGTGGATGGGGAGTTATGCCAGAACTATAATTTAAAGGACAGGACACTGACCATTCCTGTGAGCGGTACCTCTGGAATTATCCGTTTCAGTATCAAAGCACAGAGTCAGTCGGCAGCACGCAGCTACGCTATTTTGAACTACAAAAAGAACAGAAACTCCAGCCAGGAAATCATCGGTGTACTGAATGAAAGCATTAATCTGTTCACCATAGATGCACCAGATGTTGTATCAAAGCCAACCGTAAATGTTTCCGGTATGGCAAATGCCGGTGGAACTGTTACCCTGCTTGTGAATGAGAAAGAACAGCAGACAGTCCAGGTATCAAAGGCCGGCTTATGGTCTGCCGTTCTTACACTGGAAAATCCTTCCAACTATGAGACATATAAGATCAAAGCACTTTGCACACAGGCAGATGGTACAACAGAAACAAGGACTGTCGCAGTCACCTATAATGAAGGAGAACCCTCAATCGAGTCCTTCAAAATGTACTATAATGAGCATGACAAAATAAAATCCTACGATCTGACAAAGACAGACGGAGTAACACCTTTGGTGTATTATCTTCCGAAAAGCAAATTTGACTATGAGCTTACCTTTGAAAACCCGGAACAGATAAAGACTCTGTATGTTACAAGCACCAGAAACAACCAGACCAAATATCTGAAAGCAACCTATGAACCAGAAAAAAATGCGTTTGTGACAGACGGATATTTCGATGAATCCGATCACAATTATGTTCCTGGTGTGATCAGCTATGAATATAACAAAACAGTTCCAGAAGTAAAAATGGGACAGGATTTTGACTGGGAGGCTTTGCAGAAAGGACTTCCCGAAGGCGCAGAAAAGGATATTACGGTAAGGAAAAATACAGCAACCGATTATGACGCAACCATTGATCTCAGTAAATTCGGGGAGGATCTGAAAGATGTAGGACTGGATGTCACCATCAGCGTGTTTGACGAGAGCAACGGTTCCAGTATGGGAACATGGAAGGGATTGATCGACGAAGCCAATAAAGATATGGGTTATCTGATCCCGGGGTATGATGACAGCAAGTATATCTGCAACCTGGATTATTCCGACAAAGGCACCTGGTATATGCTGGTAAAGGATGTTACCGGAAATAAATACATTGGATTTATGCTGGACACTGCTACTGAAAATGCCGGGACTCTGGATCAGTACTGGACACTTTCCCAGATTTCCTCCCACTTGTCAACAATAAATAAGGGAGCGTCCATGTTATATCAGAACTATCAGATTGAGAAAGACATGGATGAGCTGAGAAAAGATGTACTGGCTTCCGGCGGTCACTATTCTGACCAGGAATTAAAGGAGAAATTAAAAGCTGTGGATAATCTGGAGAGTGACCAGAAAATGTTTATGATCATGACAGCGATGATTCCACTGGTCGTAGCAGGAGGGGCGATGGGCGCAGGCCCGGTAATTGCGCTGACTGCCATATTGGGAACGATTACAGCAGCTTCCTCATTATTCTGGGATATCAGAAAAGCAGATATTAAAGGGGAAAAATTCAAGCTTCGTTTTGTAGTAGATCCAAGCGGCTATGTGTTTGATCTTTCCACAGGAGAGAGAATTGAGGATGTTACCGTAACAGCTTACTGGATTCCATATGATGAATCTGATGATTTCTGGAATAAAACGCCGTCCCCATCCGAGTATGGAACGAAATGGAATGCGGGGGAGTATAACCAGTACAATCCTCTTCAGACAAATGCAGACGGAAAATATGCATGGGATGTTCCGGAAGGCTGGTGGAGAGTAAAATACGAGAAAGAGGGATATGAAACTACATGGAGTGACTGGATGACCGTTCCGCCTCTTCGAACCGAAGTGAATATCGGTATGGTATCGCAGACAAAACCGTCGGTAGAGCACAGCTGGGATAACGGAACGGTAGTCATAGCAGCGACTTGTACTTCCACAGGAATTATCAGCTATGAGTGCACGGACTGCCATATTACCAGAACTGAGGTTTTACCGGTGAATCCGGACGCCCACAGCTGGGATAACGGAAATGTGACAAAGGAAGCCACCTGTACTGAGGAAGGTATCAGAACCTTTACCTGTGTGAACTGCAGACAAACCAGAACCGAGAAGCTGCCCGCGAAGGGACATGGGGAAACAGAGGTCAGAGGGAAAAAAGCAGCAACCTGTGCAAGTGAAGGCTATACAGGCGACACTTATTGTAAGATCTGCGGAACCAGATTAAGCGGCGGTGAAACAATCGCGAAGACAGAACATACCTGGGGAGAATGGGAAAAGACATCAGATGCTACCGTATTTGCAGCTCAGAAAGAGAAAAGAATCTGTAAGCTCTGCCAGACCACAGAAGAAAGAGACAATGGAAATCCGCTGACTTCCAAAATGACACTTACAGCCTCTAGCCTGAAAATGAAAATAAAACAGACCACAAAAGTGCTCAAGATTTCCAGCATGGAGAGTGGGGACTATGTAGCATCTGTGGTTTCAGGCAACAGTAAACTTCTGAAAGTAAGCTCCTACACCAAAGACGGTGCAGTTACGCTGAAGGCTCAGAAGAAAACAGGAAAGACGAAACTTACAGTGACTCTGGCTGGCGGTGCAGTAAAAACTGTGAATGTTACCATCCAGAAGGGAACTGTGAAAACCACCAAAATTTCAGGTGTACCGAAGAAAATCACCTTAAAGAAAGGGAAGAAACAGACCCTGGCACCGGTTCTGGCACCAATCACAACCCAGCAGAAAGTGACTTATACCACATCTAATAAGAAGGTCTGCACTGTGACAAAAGGTGGTGTAATTACAGCGAAGAAAAAAGGTACTGCAAAAGTTACGGTACGCTCCGGCAGAAAAAAGGTGGTTATTACAGTCAAAGTGCGGTAAGTTGCAAGAGCGCGAAGCGGGCTACGCCTACTGAAAGAAAACAAAATATACCGTAAAGCGGGGCGTGCAGATTGTAAGAATGATTAAGGGGCAGACTTTAGAACTGCCAATATTACAGGATGTATGATGCCTCTGATAAACTGCCGTGTCTGATATGTTTAAGAAACATATTGAACACGGCAGTTTTTTCAAACAGGATAACTGTTTAGTATCTTCACACTGCCTTCTGGATAGTTGTCAAACAGATTGTGTTGTGCATAAAAATAACAATCTTGTGCATAAAAACCACAACCTTTCCCACCATTATTGTCTCAAAAATTCAATTATGATATTCTTTTTATGAGAAAAAAAGAGCAATTTTCCAGCTTTTGAAAATTGCTGGTGCTATTCAGAGCCACGAAGCGTGTTGCTGTGAACGGAGTAAACAGTAACCCAAATGGATTTTTGAACAGTTATAATTGCCGAAAAAATAAGGGGGAATGAAAGCGTGAAAAAACAAATTTCAAAATGTGTGAAAATGCTGTTCCTTGGCATTATCATGTGCCTGGGTATGGCGCTTAGCGTGCATGCAGAAGGCTCAGGACAGTTTTTCCAGTTCGACGGCGAAAAGTGGAACAAGGAAGAATTTTCCTGGACAGACAGTCAGGGGCAGATCTGGTATGCCCATGAATATGGAACAAATGGAGAAGCTATTATCAGCGCAGTAACCGAGGCTGTTATGGAACTGCAGGTTCCGTCATATGTGTATAAGGATGGTGTGGCGAAGAAGGTAATTGGAATCGGTAATTATAGGCCGGATGCAGAATATGATTACACATGGGCCCGGTTTGGCTGTTTCTTTTACGATGGAAAGAATAGCGACTATATGATGTATAAGGTGATTCTTCCGGATACACTCTGCTACGTGGCACCATATGCATTTTCAACAGATAATCGCTTCGGGGGAGGTAAGGATGCATTCGACGGACTGTCAGCCGTTCAGCTGCCGCAGAATCCACGGCTTGTAATTGGAGAAAGTGCGTTTTATGGGGATAAGAATCTTCAAATCGTGCATTTTAATGACGCAGTAGGCGGTGCACAGCCTGTAAAAATCGAGAAGCAGGCATTTGGTAACTGTCCGAAACTGGAAGAGATAACGTTTCCGCCAACAGGAGCTTATAACGAGATTGATAAAGAAGCTTTTTACAGTTATGGGGAATGTTGTAACCTGAAAAGAATTTACAATGCCCCATCCGAGCTGGAACTGGGCTGGGATCAGTACTGTGCCGGTGTTGAGGAGGTTTCCTTTGCAGAAGGACTTACATATGTCGATGGAATTTCGACTATTGTAGCTTATGAATGGAATGAGGATGGAAGTCCCTCGCGCGGACAGGGAGAAAACATTAAAACACTGAAAAAAGTAACGTTGCCCTCTACACTGAAGGAAATTGGCTGGGACGCATTTAAGGATAACAAGAACCTTACTTACATCAATCTCCCGGAGGGCTTAACCACTATTGGAAGTTATGCTTTTGCAGGCTGTACAGCGCTTACAGGTTTTACCTCTCTTCCGGCAAGCGTAAGCGGAGGTATCGGAGAAGGTGCATTTAGGGGCTGCAAGAACCTCCATCTTGAAAATGTATATATTCATGGAACTGACAGCCTGAAATATCAGTTCACCGACAGTGGAATTGTAAGTATCCGCATTGGTGCTGATGTAAAATATACAGTTGGTGCAATGTTCAAGGGCTGCACAAGCTTAAAAGAAATCACAGTTGACGCAGGACATCCGTACCTTTCTTCCCAGGACGGTGTGCTTTACAGTAAGGTCTATAAAAGCAGCGGAGGGGAAGTGGCTGGCAGAAGTATTTTCACCTATCCTGCAGGAAAAAGCTGGGCAGGAAGCTATACACTTCCGTCAGATGTAGTATTGTTAGGCGGTTTTGCATTTGATTCCTGTAAATTTACAGAGATTCACATTCCGGCCCGTGTACTGGATCTGGATTATGACTCTATGGCTTCTATAGGAGATACGAACACATATTATGCCTTTGATTCTATCAAAGACAGCTGTAAATTATACGTTGTAAAAAATTCTTATGTGGACAATTACTTTAATACACGTTATCATTTTTATTATGAAAATGGTGATGTGCTTCCAATCAGTTATGATCTGGCTGGCGGAACAAATGACAGCTCCAACCCATCCACTTTCACAGGTGGAAACAGTATTGAGCTGAAAGCGCCTACACGAAGCGGTTATACCTTTACCGGATGGACGACAGTAGATGCGGATGAAGAAGTAAATTCTTCCGGTTCTTACACACCATCAATGGGTGAACTGGTAAGCGGTGTTAAACTGACTGCAAACTGGAAAAAGAACCCAGATCCTACCAAGGCACCAGAACCGACGAAAACCCCGGCGGCAGAGCCGACAAAAGCTCCGAATGCAGAGCCGACCAAGGCTCCATCTGCTCCGGAACCGACGAAGACTCCGAACGCTTCTGATAATAATCAGAACACTGTAATTCCATCCAAGCTTCCGAAGCTTACCGGAACCAAGGCCACCAATGTACTTACCGATGGTGCCAAGATTTCCTGGAAGCGGATTGCAAGAGCAACCGGATATCAGATCACAATTTCCACTGACAAGAAATTCAAGAAAAATGTAAAGAATTACATTGTTGAGGAAAATAAAAACAATGAACTGATCTACGGTTTGAAATCTGGAAAGACCTATTATGTAAAAGTAAGAGCAGTCGCACAGGGCGGCGGCAAGAAGGTTACTGGAAAGTATAGCAAGGCTGTTAAGTTTACAACTTATGTTGTGCCGAAGGTAAAGAAGATCAGTGTAAAGAATAACAAGAAGGGCACGATCACCATTACGGCGTCCAAGGTAAAAGGTGCTGCCGGATATGCGTTTGTGGTTACCGCAGATTCCAATCTTTACGATATTGTGGACATCAAGGAATCCAAAAAGAATACGGTAACTGTGAAGAACCTGACGAAGGGACATACCTATTATATACGTGCGTGTGCATATAAGCTGAACAAGCAGAAACAGAAGGTGTTTGGCGTGTACGCAAAGAAAGCTAAGATTACAATCAAAAAATAAGAAATCAGTTGTTGTATTTAGTTACCTGCAAAAAGTGCTGCTGGTCAGGTGACCAGCAGACAGTAATAAAAAAGGAACTGTGTTTACAACCGGAGAGAACGTGACATGAAAAAAGATGAGCAGACAAATGTGTTGCTTTCGCTGAAAAACTTATATCGGTTGTTTACCGTGAAAGATTATCCGGTCTATTCTACCGGAATTCTGGGAGAAAAAAGTAAAAAAGGTCTGACTCTGGTCAGATTCTGGGATGAATATCTTCTCTATGAGTGGAAAAGCACCAGACACGGAAAAATGATTTTTCGAAAGGATGGAAGCCAGAACCGTTATCATTCGGAATTTTGTAATCGCAAGGAAAGCTTTCCCTTGTATCATATATACATAGAGGAAGTGCTGGAAGGTCTGAATGCGGAGACATTTGGCAGTCAGATACTGATTTTTGAAAAATTCCTGAAAGAGAAAAATTATAACCATTCTGTGTTTGTGCAGAAGCTGAGAAAATTTCTGGGCATGGTCATGGAGTCAGATCCATGGCTGTCCAGAGAGTGTGGGGAAAAGCTGATCTTCTGGATCGGTTACATAGAGAAAAAACAGAAGGATTTTTCCCAGTCCTTTGGGGATGCCTGGTTGTTTACCCTGCTTAGTCTGCACGCGATGGCGGGGCCGGAAATATCCGGGGCAAAAATGGAACTGGTAAGAAACCGTGAAGACTTAAAGCCGGAATATATCTGGAGCTGTATTTATCAGGAATCCGTGGAAACCAGGCAGAGTTTTCTCACCTTGCGAAACTGTGAATTGTTCCGGAAATCTGTGAAAGCCAGCCATTTCTTTGGCAGAGAAGAAGAGTTATATGACTTGAAAGAGATGTTCTTCAATTCCGGAAAGTATCTGATTTCCGGAATTGGAGGAATTGGAAAAACAGAACTTATGCGTCAGCTTGTGAGCTGGATGGAGCAGGAAGAAGTGAAGTGCCGGATCGCAGCTGTTCAGTATGAGGAGAATCTGGCGGTCAGCTTTTCCAGAAGTTTTCTGAATCTTACTGGTGAGAGCGTGGAAGAAAGATTTCACGAAAGTATCTATCACCTGTCAGAAGAGCATCAGAAAAAAACAGTGCTTTTTCTGGATAATATGAACCATACGGAAGAGGAAGATCCTTACCTGTCAGAACTGAAAGATCTGCCGTGCACCATATTTGTTACTTCACGTCAGAAACATCTGGATGGGTTTACTACATTTGGCATAAAGGCACCGCAAAAGAGTGCCTTAAGTTTGATTTTTCGTGACAATTACAACAAAATACTTTCCAGAGAGGAAAAAGACCGGCTGAGTCGTTTGCTGGAAAAAGAGATTTTTCAGCATCCTCTGACATTGAAGCTTCTTGGAAAAGCGGGAACCTACTATTTCGGAAATTGGGATTATCTGGAAGAAGAGCTGCAGAATAACTGGAATGATATTGCAGAAGAGTCCGGACTCATTGATATGTACCGTGGGCTGTACAAACTGGCTGATATTGGAGAAACAGGAAGCCAGCTGGCAAGGATGTTCGCGCTTCTGCCTTATCAGGAAATTGACCGGAATTTTACTGTGATGTTTTTCCAGGGATTTTTGAAGAAAAACGAAACTCTGGGAGAGGCGCTTGGCAGACTGGTGAAATTCGGCTGGCTGGAAGATACGGGAAATGGTTACCGTATGCATCCTGTAATTGCAGAGAGTCTGTGTACAAAGGATTTTTCAGAAGCAGAGTTTCAGTCATTCTGGGAGCGGGCACAGAAGTGCTTTTTCCCGAAACAGGCACCGAAAGATGAGGATCCTCGTATGGAGGAAATTGCGTGGCTTGTCTTCCAGGGAATTTCCAGAGTGCAGGGAGCGGTCAGTGACCAGCTTGTGGCACTGGCGTCAGAGGCTGCCCGATATCTGGAGCTGCCTGTTCCTATGTGCGAGAAAATCCGGAAACTGGAAAAAAGATGTGCACAGATTTCCAATGAGACGAAGTTTATGGTAGCGTGTCTGACAGAGACAAAACCTGAACAAAACGAAGAATATATAGAACTCTTCCGCGAACAGCTGAAAAAGAGAACGCTATCATCGGAATGGATGTTGTTTGCTATAAGTGATTTTTGCAATGGGTTGGAGCAGAGCAGTAATTATGAGTGTTACCGGGAGATCTGTGATTTAATTTTTCAACAGAAGGATAATATTGATTATAAAATTGGATATGTGCTTTTGCAGACGAATATGCAGATGTTGAAGCTTAATGTGAAAAAGGCTGAAATGTGGGCAGAACGTGGAATCCTTATGTGTGTACAATGGGGGCATAGCCAGAGAATACTGGATTTTCTTTATCAAAAAGCAGAATGTCATATGTTTCTTCAGGAAAAAGAAAAGCTGGCAGATTGTCTGGAAAAAATAGAGCAGATACAACAGATACAAAGAAAGCGTCAGGGTGAGAGTGAGTTTGCAATATGGCAGCTTCGTGGTCAGCTTGCAGCTATGGATCAGAATATGGAAGAAGCCGCCTATTGTATGGAACAAGCAACGGAAAGGTGCAAAATGTACTGTGGTGAGAAAAATCAGATATATTCTGCCATGTCAGAGGAACTGGCACGAATGTACAATGCCGCCGGACGAAGGGAAGAGTCGTTGGCATGTCATCTTGCGGTTCGCAATCAGCTGCTTAAGAATGGCTATCGTGAGGGCTCTATACTTCTGATGGTGGACAACAATATGAGTGTAGTCTACCTGGACTTGGGAAGACCGGAAGAAGCGATCCCATATCTGACAGAGGCGCTGGAGCTTGCGAAGGAGAATGGACTTGTAGGTCCGGCAGTTGCAGAGCCTACCTGGAATCTGGCACGCGTTTACCGCGCACTTGGAGATGAAGAAAAAGAAGATATATATCTGAAAGCCGCCGTGGAAGGCTTCCGGGAATGCTACCCACCGGAACATCCCAAGCGGATCGCAGCTGAACAGAGACTGAAAGAACACCAGGGGGAATGAACCTGGCGTTTAAGTTAAGGATGATGAAGAAAATCACAATTAATCCCATTGACATACTAGGATAATTCGTAGTAACATAAATAGCAACATATCGCCGCAGGAGGATAATCATATGAGTGAAATCACTGCAACCAAAGAGCAGCAGAATAAATACAAAGCTTTAAAAGAATACTTACGCAGTCTGGGAAGTGTGGCTGTGGCTTTTTCAAGCGGGGTGGACTCCACGTTTCTTTTGAAAACAGCACACGATGTGCTGGGGGATAAATGTATCGCGATTACTGCCATGTCCTGTTCTTTCCCGAAGAGAGAACTGGAGGAGGCGAAAGCCTTCTGTGAGAAGGAAGGAATCCGACACATTACAGTAGAGTCTGAAGAATTGGAAATTGAGGGCTTCTGCCAGAATCCTGCCAATCGTTGCTATATCTGTAAGAAAGAGTTATTTGAGAAAATTTGGGACATTGCCAGAAAAGAGGGGCTGAATGCAGTGGCAGAAGGCTCCAATATGGACGACAACGGCGATTACAGACCTGGTTTACAGGCTGTTGCAGAGCTTGGAGTTAAGAGCCCGCTGCGCCATAGCGAATTATATAAAGAAGACATCCGCGCCCTGTCCAAAGACCTTGACCTTCCCACCTGGGAGAAACAGTCCTTCGCCTGTCTTTCTTCCCGTTTTGTGTACGGCGAGACCATCACGAAGGAGAAACTTGGCATGGTAGATAAGGCAGAGCAGCTTCTTCTGGATCTGGGATTTCATCAGCTTCGTGTGCGTATTCATGGTACATTGGCACGAATTGAAGTATTGCCAGATGAACTCCAGAAAGTCCTGGAGAACCGCAACCAGATCGTGAAAGCATTCAAAGAATACGGCTTCACATACGTGACCATGGATCTTCAGGGATACCGAATGGGAAGTATGAATGAGACATTGAAGAAATAGTTTTCGACTTATGAATTATCGTCTATACTATGCTGTTAGTTAATTGCTTTAAATGCTGTTTTGCTTTATCATTAAATTAATCGTCTGACAAATTTTGGGAGGGAGTATGCTGCGGGCTCATTTGCAGAATAGCAGGTTATCCATTTAGAGGAAGCGTTTATTGTTATGCAACAGATATTAATGGAAAAATCTTTGCCTCTGGAGTGTGTTTGAAAGGACGAAAAAAAGAATAGCGAGGTAAAGCGTATGAGAAACAGACGACTGGCATTGGCTGCAGCATTGCTGCTGGCAATCACAAGTGCAGACGGAGCAGCACTGGCAGTAAGTGGAGCTGATTTTTCTTCTGAGGAAGTAGCAGAAGCAGTTTTTGACGAAGTGGAGAATGAGGGTCTGGACAATCAGGATGAGGTTCAGGAACAGGTTCAGACTCCGGAGATGGATCAGGTGGAGGAACAGTCATCCGAGGATTCATTCTCAGATGCGTCTGGCATGGAAGCAGCTGCAGAATGGCAGAACGAGGAAGCGGCAACAGCAGACGAAGCCCTGGTTTTTTCAGATGGAGAAGACACAGGAATTACCTACACCTTGTCAGATGATGGGAAACTGGTAATTTCCGGAACTGGAAGCATCGCAGATGATGCATTTGCTGGCAACACTAAAATAACAAGCGTGGTTATCTCTGAAGGAGTGACCGGCATTGGTTCCGGCGCATTTACCGGCTGCACCAATCTGACAAGTGTGACAATTCCAGAAGGTGTAACAACCATAGATGGTATGACATTTGGCAATTGCACCAGTCTGACAAGTGTAACCATTCCGGGAACGGTAACCTCTATAGAAGTTCAGGCATTCTGGAATTGCAGCAGTTTGACAAGCATAACTATTCCTGCAAGCGTAACGAGCATCGGAAGCGGTGTATTCCAGGGCTGTACCAGCTTGACAAGCGTAAAGTTTTCAGAGGGTCTGACCAGAATTGGAGATCAGACTTTTGGCAAATGTAATGCTTTGGAAACCATAGAAATCCCGGCAAGTGTGGCATCTATAGGAAATAATGCGTTTAAAAACTGTGCCAAGCTGAGAAGTATCCGCTGCTATGCAAATAGTAGCACATGGCAGCCCAGATACATTTGTGATTCAAATACAACCGTATATTACAGTTACAATCCGAACCATACCCATTCCTACAAGTCACATGTGATAAAAATGAGTGGCTGTACCTATTCAGGATCTGAAGAAGAAATCTGTGAATTTTGCGGTGATTACTATACGAAAGAAACACCGGCACTTGGTCATGACTGGAATCGTGGGGAAACAACAGAAGATGCTTCCTGTGAAAGTGACGGAGAAAAAACTTATACCTGCAGAAGATGTGGTGACAAAAAGAAAGAGACAATTCCGGCAACCGGACATAGCTGGGTAAGGACATGGCATGAAGATGCAACCTGTACAGATGACGGAGTTGATGAATACACCTGCAGATATTGCGATACGGAAAAGAGAACTACAATAAAAGCAACCGGACATAAATTTTCTGCATGGGCAGTAACCCAGGAAGCAACTGTGGATGAGGAAGAAGTCCAGACACGTACCTGCAGTGCATGCGGCGAGCAGGAAACAAAAATTACCCGGGACAGACTGCAGCCAACAATGAAATTGAATCAGTCCAGTATTGTGCTGAAGACCGGACAGAAGACGAAGTGTCTGAAAGTAACCGGGCTTGCAAAGGGAGATTTCATTTCCACCTGGAGTACTGATAACTGGAGTATTGCAGATGTATCTGTTAGTTCAGATGGAACCTGTAACATTACCGCCGGTAAAACTACAGGCAAAACCCGTATTCACATATACCTGAACAGCGGATATGAAAAGTCTGTTACCGTAAAAGTCCAGAAAACCGCTGTAAAAACCACAAAGATCACAGGCGTACCGAAAACACTGAAATTAAAGAAAAATCAGAAATATTCCCTGAAACCGGTTTTAAAACCAGTAACAAGCAAAGAAAAAATCACCTACAAATCCAGCTCCTCCAAGGTAGTAAAGGTAGATTCCAAGGGCAGAATTACTGCAAAGAAAAAAGGAACAGCCGTAATTACGGTGAAAGCAGGGAAGAAAACAGTTAAGTGCAAGGTGACTGTGAAATAACGTATATTTTGAAAGGACAGAAATGAAATATTTTCTGTCCTTTTTCATGAATATTTATTGATTCTTTTTCTGACATTTCCTATAATAAGCCTATGCGTTATAAATTTACCCATGTGACATGTAAAAACGCTGGAAAGGATATTGTATTCCGTAGAAGTCAGCGATGCATTTTACCTGTTGCAGGGGCTTTTTGTTTTGAAGATTTGGAATTTCAAACACGCTCTGGTCTGCCATGGCAGCCGGTCTTTGGACAGTGCTGCAGGCAGAAGTATATATTGAGTTAAGCTGCGGCATCCGGTGCCGTGAGGGAGTAAAAGAGTATGAAGAAAAAATGTGTGGCAATGCTGTTAATCACAATAATGACCGCATCTTTAGCTGGCTGTGGAAGCAGCAAAGACGGAAGCGGTAAATCTGTGAAGCTGGATCCGGATCACCCGGTATCCCTGACAATCTGGCACTATTATAACGGTGCCCAACAGGCAATGTTTGACACCCTTGTAAAGGAATTTAACTCCTCCATTGGAAAAGAGGAGGGTATCTACGTGGAGAGCTATAGTCAGGGTTCCGTATCCGACCTTGAGGAAGCGGTCAACAGCTCTCTGAACGGAGAAGTAGGAGCAGAAGAACTGCCGGATATTTTCTCTTCCTATTCTGATACTGCTTACGCAGTACAGAAGCAGGACAAGCTGGCTGACCTTTCCGTGTATTTTACAGAAGATGAGCTGTCCAGGTATGTAGATTCCTACATCCAGGAGGGCTATTTTAACCAGGATGGTGCTTTATATCTTTTCCCGGTTGCCAAATCTACAGAGATCACCATGATCAATAAGACTGACTGGGAGCCTTTTGCAGAAGCCACTGGAACTACAGTGGATGAACTTGCCACTACAGAAGGTATTACAGAGGTTGCACAGCGCTATTATGAGTGGACGGATGAGCAGACCCCGGATGTGCCGGACGATGGAAAAGCATTCTACGGCAGAGACTCCATGTCCAACTATTTTATCATTGGCATGAAGCAGATGGGAAAGGAAATTTTCCAGGTGAAAGATGGAAAAATGACCTTAAACACAGATGAAGATCTGATCCGCCGCCTTTGGGATAATTACTATGTACCATATATGAAGGGCTATTTCGCATCTCTTGGAAAATTCCGTTCCGATGATGTGAAGACAGGAGATATTCTTGCATACACAGGCTCCACATCTTCCGCTGTATACTTCCCGGATACCGTGGAAAAAGAGAATGAAAGCTATCCGATTGATTACATCGTATGTGATTCTCCGGTTATGGAGGGCGGCGAGAACATAAAAGTTCAGCAGGGGGCCGGAATGGCAGTGACCAAGTCTGATGAGGAACATGAGTATGCTGCAAGTGTATTCCTGAAATGGTTCACACAGAAGAACCAGAACCTGCGCTTTGTATGCGAATCCTCCTATATGCCGGTGCTGAAAGAAGCCAACAGCGTAGAGGCACTGGATTCCGTTATCAAAGAGAATAATATAGAAGTCAACCAGAAGGTTTACGATTGTTTTACAACGGAAATGGAAGACTTTGATAAAACAAGTTTCTATACAATTGGAGCTTTTGACAATAGCTACAGTGCCCGTAAGATCCTGGATTATTCTCTGGCTGACAAGGCAAAGGCTGATAAAGATGCCATGGACGCTGCAATCGCAGACGGAGAGAGCCGGGAAGAGGCTCTTGCACAGTATCTGACAGATGAGAATTTCCAGAACTGGTATACGGAATTCTGCCATAGCCTGGAGTGTATTTGAAAAAACATTCAAAGTGGTTTTTTAGACAGATTCTGGACATAAGGAGGTGCGGAGGACTGTGAAGAAAAAGAAATCTCTTTGGAACATATTTCTGATTCCTATACTGATCATTGTGTTTGTACAGGGTGCAGTCCCATTCCTGTCATTGATTTTCAGCGGAATCCGCTCAAACATGGAGAATGCGGTTATCGGTCTGGACAGTCATACGGTGGAGAACCGTAAGGTAGTCCTGGAGAACGATATGATCGAGCAGTGGAGCAGCGTGTACAAGGAAAGTGACAGTCTTTCCTCTGCGCTGACAAAGGTATTGAGCGATCATCAGATGGATATGCAGGGCTTCATGGGCTCAGGGAAAGTTCAGGAGGAATATCTGGAAACGGTTTTTTATGATATGGTGGAGGTTTTGCAGTACAATTCCACTTCTGGAATTTTTCTGGTTCTGGGAAATGACGGTGATACAGATTCGGAAGGGGAATACAAAGGCTTCTGGGTGAGAGACTCAGATCCCCAGACCAAAACGGCTTCCCGCACGGACCTGCTGATGGAGCGTGGAAGTAAGGTACTGTCGCAGAATATGTCCATTTCACTGGATACTTCCTGGCATACAGATTTCCACTTCCAGGGCAATGGGAAAAGAGATGCCGATGACTTTTTTTACCAGCCATATATAACAGCAGAAAATTACGTTGATTCCCGCACCAGTATGAAAAATCTGGGCTATTGGTCGAAGCCGTTTATTCTGGAAGATTTCTATAAGGATAACCATAAGATGATCACATATTCGGCACCTCTTGTTTATGATAAAACCGTTTACGGTGTGCTTGGAATTGAAGTGGGAGTGAATGATCTGACCAAATTTTTTCAGGTAAAAGATCTGGATTCCGATCTGAATGCAGGATTTGCCCTTGTGGTAGACCATGGAAATGGAAATTATGAGGGAATTGCCGGTGAGGGTGCGCTGTATGATGCAGTTTCCCGGGACGGAAGTGACTTTGTTCTGGAGGAGCCGGTGCAGGAGAATTTGCGGCTGGTACAGGGGGCTGCCATTGGGAAACAGCAGATTTACGGACTTGTGAGCAATCTGGAGCTGTACAGCAGAAATGTGCCGTATGAAGATACGCAGTGGGCATTGTGCGGTTTTGTTACAGAGGATTCTGTGTATGGATTGATTTCCGATGTTTATGAGAGAATTCTGGGAGCGATTCTGGGAAGTGCCCTGATGGCGGTTATTCTGGTTTATTTTCTTGTCCAGTATGCGACGGAACCGGTTTACCATCTGGTGGAGAGTGTACGAGGCGGAGTGAAGGGAATTCACGGTTTTCAGGAGTCAGGTATTCAGGAGCTTGATGAGCTCCACAAAGTGATAGAGAATCTGACGGATGCTCAGATGCAGACAGAGAATCAGCTTCTGGAGGAAAAGGAGCGCTATCGGATTGCGGTAGAAAGTTCCCAGGATGCCTTTTTTACCTACAAATGTAAGGAAAAACTGCTGGAAATAGTTAACAGTAAAGGCAATGACGGTGTATGGGACTGCGGAAAGCATCCGGAATTTCTTGATAATGACAGTATCCATCCGGCAGATAAGGCAAAGCTGGTGAACGCAGTAAAAAGCTCAGACGGCGTTCTGGATGTTGACTTTCGTCTGCAGCATGCCAATGGAGAATTTCAGTGGGTAAATCTATCCGGAAGCATTACTTTTGATGAGAATAAAGAGCGCAGCAGGGTCGTTGGCTGTATTCACAATGTGCATCAGCACAAGCTTCTGGAGCAGGCGCAGAAAAGAAAGCAGATTTATGACTCCATTACCTCTTTTTACCGCCTTGGAAGCGGACTGGAAGTTGTGGAAACACTGTGTCGGGATGACCCGGAAGGGGTACTGGTACTTCTGGAAATCCAGCAGTTTTCCAAAATCGATGAGCGCTATGGCCTGATCTTCGGAGATATTATTCTGGAGCAGTTTGCCGGTCTGCTGGCGAAGCGCTTCCAGGAGGACGGTTTAAACGGTGGTATTTATATCAGGGCTGGTGCAGACCAGATGCTGGTATGGCTGCCGGTATGTACGACCGGACCGATCGTGAGAAGTGTGCAGGGACTGGAAAAGGATTTTGGGGCGCTTACAGATGAGAAGCATCTGTCCCTTTCCCTGAAATGTGGAATCGCAGTTACAGGCAGCAGAAATTCGCTGTCTGAGGCACTTGAACAGACGAAGACTGCTCTTACAGCTGCACGTCATGGAAAGCAGGAAATTATATTCTATGAGGAGCTTTCAACTGAGGAAAAAGCCTGTGCTGTTGATGTGGCATTTGCGGAGGTGGCTTCTCTGGAACGTCTGAAGGAAATGACACTTTCCTCTATAGCTCTGAACCTGTTTGACAGAGATGGTGATACTTCTGTGGTTCTGGATATTCTGGCGTTGAAGCTGCAGGAGAAATACCATCTGACAGACATTGTGATCACCCATTTCAATGGGGAATATATGGTAAATAACCTGCTGTACTGCTGGAAAACCTGGGAGAAAAAGAATGGCTGGGACGGTATGGTCCACTGTTCTGAGAAGCAATATCAGCACTTTGTGGAGACCCAGGAAATGCAGCAGCTTCTGACCTCCGGGGAAAGCATACGGAAAGAGCCGCTGATTCAGCCTTTTGCTTCGGGCAGAAACGATATTGTATTCCATATGACAGACAACGGACAGTATTCCGGAAGTATTGTATTCCAGGACATTGACCAGGATGTTCTGGAGAAAAAAGAAGAGTGCAAGTGTCTGGAAGAAATCAGTGCAATTATTCAGAACCGGTTGAACCTGGAGCGTCACGATCTTTCAGCTAAGGCGAAATCGGATTTCCTGGCCCGTATGTCTCATGAGATCCGTACTCCTATGAACGGTATTATAGGTATGACGGAGATTGCATTGAAAGATGGACAGACTGAGGAGCGGCGGATCGACTGTCTGAGAAAAATCGAGTACTCCTCGGAATATCTGCTTGGACTTATCAACGATATTCTGGATATGTCCAAGATTGAGAGCGGAAAGATGAGGCTGATCGAAGAAAAATGCAATCTCATGGAGATGATACAGGGACTTCGTCCTTTGCTGGAAGCGAAGCTGAACGAAAATAACATTCAGTATATAGCAGATATCCAGCTGAAAAACCATTGGTTTATGGCAGATTCCCTGCGGCTGAACCAGGTTCTGGTAAATCTTCTGGGAAATGCGCTGAAGTATTCCAGACCAGATGGACATGTGTGGCTGACCGTTCGCGAGACAGAAGAAGAGAAAGGCTTTTCCAATCTGTATTTTCAGGTCAGGGATGATGGAATTGGAATTGCACCTGAGAAACAGCAGCTTATTTTCCGGCAGTTTGAGCAGGCGGATAATTCTGAAAATGCAAGAAAACAGGGCACTGGTCTTGGTCTTGCCATCAGCAGAAGAATTGTGCGGATGATGGATTCCGATATTAAGTTGGAAAGTGAGCCTGGTAAGGGAAGCAGCTTCAGCTTTAACGTGAAGCTTCAGCCGGTAAGCGGAGAGAAGACTACGGTCACCAGCCAGCCGGAGGAGATCAGCTTCCCGGGAAAAAGAATCCTGGTGGTTGAGGATAATGAGCTGAATATGGAAATTATCTGTACGATTCTTGAAAATTACGGAATTAAAACCGAGCAGGCAGTTAACGGAAAAGAAGCTGTGCGGCGCATGGAAGAATCCGTTCCCGGATATTACGATATGATCTTTATGGATATTATGATGCCGGAAATGGACGGACTGGAAGCAACCCGGACCATCCGGAATCTGGATCGTGAGGATTGCAAAAAGATTCCGATTTACGCAATGAGCGCCAACGCTTTCGACGAGGATGTGAAACGTTCCCTGGCAAGCGGTATGAACGGACATCTTTCCAAGCCTGTGAATCTGCAGGTGCTGGAGAAAACGCTGCAGAAAGTGCTGGGATAAAAATAAATGGTTTTTTAATGCATCTTGTGCAATATATTGACAGTTTGTGATAACCCCGTCTTTTACAGACGGGGTTATGTTATATTTATGGCAATATAGAAGGGAGCGATCACAAGCATGAAATATCAGAATATCATAGATAACATGACCCTGAAGGAAAAAGCCGCATTCCTCAGCGGAAAAAGCGAGTGGCAGACAAGAGATTTCCCGCGTCTGGATATCCCGGCGATTTTCTGTTCAGACGGACCGAATGGTGTGCGTAAACAGGCTGGAGCAGGAGATCATCTGGGAATCAATCCAGCAGTACCGGCAACCTGTTTTCCTACAGCGGCAGCTATGGCAAACAGCTGGGATGAAGAGCTGGAGCAGAGGGTAGGCGTTGCCCTTGGTGAAGAATCCATGGAAGAAGACGTAAACGTTCTTCTTGGACCTGGACTGAACATTAAGAGAAATCCTCTCTGTGGACGTAACTTCGAGTATTTTTCCGAGGATCCCTATCTTTCCGGAAAAATGGCAGCTGCTTTTATCCGCGGTGTGCAGAGCACAGGAGCAGCAGCCTGCGCAAAACATTTCGCTGTAAACAGCCAGGAGCTTCGCCGTATGGCAATGAACGCAGTGGTAGATGAGAGAACTCTCCGTGAGATCTACCTCACCGGTTTTGAGATTGCCATCAAAGAGGGTGGCGCGAAAACGGTTATGAGCAGCTACAACGAGGTAAACGGTGTTTACGCCAACGAAAACGAGCATCTGCTGAAAGACATTCTCCGTGACGAGTGGGGCTTCGAAGGCTCTGTTATCACTGACTGGGGTGCTTCTAACGACCATTCTCTCGGTGTAAAGAACGGTTCTACCCTGGAAATGCCGACTCCGGGACTTGATGCAGCGAGAGAGCTTCTTGCCAGCGTAGAAAGCGGCAAGATCAGCGAGAAGGACATTGACGAGCGCGTAGACGAGCTTCTTGATCTGGTACTTACCACCACCGAGAATGCAAAGCATTATAAAAAAGTGGCAGACAAGAAAGCCCTTCATGAGGAGCACCACAAGCTGGCACGTCTTGCCTGCGAGAACAGTGCAGTTCTTCTGAAAAATGAGGACGGAATCCTTCCGGTTGGAGCGAAGGTTCAGGCAGCCATAATCGGTGACTTCGCTTTTGACCCAAGATACCAGGGCGCAGGTTCTTCCATGGTAAATTCCACAAAAGTAGATTCCATCAAGGACATGCTGGAGACCAGCGGAATCTCTGTGACTGGAATTGTACGCGGTTATCAGCGCGATGGCAAGGAAGACGAAGCTATGAAAAAAGAGGCCGTAGATCTTGCCCGCCGTTCTGATGTGGTTCTGTTTTTCTTCGGATTGAACGAGAAAAGCGAGACAGAAGGTCTTGACCGCAAGCATCTCCGCATTCCGCAGAACCAGATCAACCTGATCCAGGAGCTGGCAAAAGCCAACGCAAACATGATTGGTATCATCAGTGCAGGTTCTGTTATTGAAATGCCATGGCACCATCATTTCAAAGCCCTGCTTCACACCGCTCTCATGGGTCAGGCAGGTGCAGGTGCAGTGCTTGATATTCTTTCCGGTAAAGTCAACCCATCCGGAAAGCTTGCTGAAACTTACATTAAGAAATATGAGGATACTCCTTCTTACAATTACTATCCGTCACAGGAGCGGAACTCTGAGTACAGAGAGGGAATTTACGTAGGATACCGCTACTTCGACACCGCAGGTGTGCCGGTAAACTATCCATTTGGATATGGTCTTTCCTACACTACATTTGAATATGACAATCTTCAGGTGAAGCCGGATGGGGCGACGTTTACCCTTCGCAACACCGGAAAGTATGATGGTGCAGAGATTGCCCAGCTTTATGTAGGACTTCCGGGAGCAAAAGTTTTCCGCCCGGTCAAGGAACTGAAAGGTTTTTCCAAGGTGTTCTTAAAGGCAGGCGAGGAGAAAACCGTTACCATTAAGTTCGACGACAAGACATTCCGTTACTGGAATATGAAGACAAATAAATGGGAAGTAGAAGGCGGCGTTTACAGCATTATGATCGGTGCAAGCTGTGCGGATATCCGTCTTCAGGATTCTCTTGCCATTATCGGAACCACTGAGGTAATGCCATACTATACTAACCGCGTTTCTTCTTACGTGGAGGGAAAAATCCAGCAGATCGGAAATGAGGAGTACGAGACGATCCTGGGACATTCCATTCCGGACGGAAGCTGGAGCGGCGAGCTTGGCATGAACGATGCCCTTTGCCAGATGTATTACGCGAAGAACGGAATTGCCCGCTTCATCTGTAAGAAGCTGGGTGAAAAGCTGAAAAAGAGCGAGGCAGCGGGAATTCCGGATCTGAACACCCTGTTCCAGTACAACATGCCATTCCGTGCAATCGCCAAGATGACAGGCGGTATGGTTTCCATGGAAATGGTAGAGGGACTTCTAAAGGTTGTAAACGGTCATTTCAGCGGACTTGGAAAAGTAATCAGCGGATTTTTCAGAAACCAGAAGCTGAACAAGCAGTATGAGAAAGATCTGGAAGAGCAGAAATAGGAGGAGTATCATTATGGGAAAAATCAAACAGTTAATCGAAGATCACCCGAATATCTGGGAATTTATTAAATTTAACGTATTATCCAACTGTGCAACTATTACAAACTTCATTATCATGTGGCTGTGTACCGGTTTTATTTTCAAAAGCTTTGCAAATACACCATTTAAGTTTCTGGTGTTCAATTACGCAGATAATATCGAGTCCAATCTTGGTTTATGTGGATTTTTAAGCTTTTTGGTTGCAACTGCAGCAGCTCAGACCGTAAACTTCTTTGTACAGAAGAATCTGGTTTTCAAATCCAATGCAGCGTTTGAGAAGGCTGTACCGAAATACATTGTACTTGCAGTTGTGCTGGTGCTTGTATCCGCAGCACTTCCGGCTTACAGCCAGAGCTTTTTCGTAAACATCGGTATTTCCGAAGCACTTGCACCTACACTCGCAAATGTTCTGAACATTCTGGTTCAGGTAGTTCTCAGCTACCCGACCATGAAATTCTGGATCATGCCGAACAAATAAAGATGATTGTTCTTTACCCGGATTGCCTTGCAGTCCGGGTTTTTTAATGCTAGAGCGTGTTTGAAAAAGGCTTTCTGCAAGATGTGCGTCACAATTTGTGG
>OLFT01001494.1_pt1 | contig 24136 bp, 28 predicted proteins | sample 1604921 | NCBI WGS metagenome assembly OLFT01 (sample SAMEA3888897, study PRJEB22519) | human gut metagenome | biome: human gut; feature: human-associated habitat; material: faeces | place: Denmark | collected 2013 | reverse complement strand
TGTTCAATTACTCCAGAAGGAAACTCAGTAATATCCATTTTGCAATATCTATGAATTATTTGTGAGACGTATATTAATGAACATTGCAAGGGCTCACAACTAGTAGTGTTGAGAAATCCATCGGGAAAATGAGGCTAACCCTTTGAATTTACATAGCGCAAAAAGATACCTTTCCTCATAATGTGAGCTAATTTTATGTTTCGTTTGATGATCGGGTCGGTCTCGAAACCCGTAGCCACGTCATATGCAAGAACGTGCTACGACTGGCTGGTGAACTTCCGATAGTGCGAGTATTGAATGATTTCCAACTGTTATCGATTTTGCGTATTTTTTGCATGAGAGGATTTTTACCTCCTCCCACCGATCCTCCATGGCTTTACGCCAGTGTCTCTGGTCTGCTATGTGCCAAAAGTAGACATTGCTGACATAAAATATATGATTTGACCAACTACAACCGAAGAATAGTCCAATACATCTTGGGTCTACATCCAACTAGTTATAGAATCCCGAGTATACATGTTAGTTTTGGACATTCTAATCACATGAAATATTGCTACCTGATAATTTTAAGCTTGACTATTTCTTCTGCTCAGGCTGAGACATTTCCCGCCAAGCTAACCTGTAATACGGGTGAACAAATTACTCTTAAAGTTACTGGTCCAGAGCAGCGACTGATCTACACTTCTTCACTCTATGGAACATTCCATGGATATCTCGATGTATTTAAAGGGTTATCACCTGAGCGTCAATATGAGGTACTTGCCAATATTCATGGAATAGCTCGATATAGGGACAGCCCGTTACATTTTACTCTCCTAATGAAACGAACCAATGGTGAGATGGATAATGGCTCAATTATCTATCGATATACCTACCTGAAAGACGAGCAACTGATTGATGAAGAAGGACATTGCAGTCCGATAAAAGATGGCGGATTTATTGAGGGGAGCAAAAGTTACTAAGGCCAAGCGTATAGTTATCGGTATGCTTACCGTTTGCAGACCCCACGGCGCTCAGGCAGCCCGCTCCGTGCCAATAGCAGGCATTACTATGGTCTGTTCCGTAACAGTCATTTTTACCAAAGTATATGGTTAGAACTATGCCGAAAATGCCCTCATACCATAATTAGAACTAACAATTAATTTTTTAAATTAAAATAGTTTAAAGAGTCATTTTTAATCACTTATTTATCGTGCTTATAGCTCGAAAGATACACCTTATCATCATCCCCTGTTACAATGTAGGGAGTAGGTCAATAAGATTAGAAGGAGATTTAAGTGAAAAAAATCAGTGACGAACAAATTAATATCGAGGCTCAATCAGGATATAGACCATGGACTATAGATTCTGGTATCGGATTGCTTCCCTTTTCAGAATTAGGTGATCGAGAATTTGAGTTGCTATGTTATTTGTTAGTAAAGAACGAAATTGAAGATGGAAAGCATAAAAATATATCCTCAATATCTTTAATGCAAGGAGTTTCTGAAAGAGGACGCGACTGCGTGCTATACCATAACGGTGTTGTAAGTGGTTTAATACAATGTAAAAAAATGCAAGGTAGAATAACTAGACCGCAAGCATTAAGAGAAATAATTAAATTTTTATTGTTTTCCATTATTGATAATAGTTTGCTTCCCGCTCCTGATTGTTTCGAATATAAGTTGTATGTATCAAATGACATCGCTGAAACTACAAACTCACTAATTCATTCTTACTCAACCGAAGTTGAGGTGGAAATAAAGTCTGATACTATCAGTAAGTATATAAAAGATGTTGTATCTGAATACGAGTCATTCAAAATTTTTGAAAACAGCCTACCAATTAGTAAAGTTATTGATCTTTTGAGACGGATAAATGTAACCGCATCAAATGCAACAGATTTAACCTTGCGAGTTCATAAGTATGATTCATTGTTATCATTGTTTTTTAATGTAAAAACTGTAATCGACTTAGAATCTGCAGATAAAGTTATACGTAACGCGCTTGATGACTATGGTTTAAAATACTTGACCGATGAAGACTTAAAACAACTTCAAATTCGCATTTCAAATACTAAAGAAGAAAATCGAATAAATTTAGGTTTTGTGGATTTCTTTGGTTATAACAAAGAGTTTTTTAAATCCTTGAAAGGCGAGCCATTTAAACAAGTGATAGAAGCGGTTGCGTCGGTAACATTATCATTAGATAAGTATTTAATGGAATTCATAAATAGTAAAATCAATGAGCTAGTTTTTGAAAACGTCACAATAAAATTATTAAATCCAGGGAGGATTCACCCTTTCAGTGTGGGCGTGGTGGCACCTTACCTATTTCAGAGACTGTCCATTAAAGTCGTCTCAAGAAAGTTGCCAACAGAGTTAGTCACCAAATTTTATGAACAAGCATCTCTGTCCAAAAAGGAATTAATCGACTCGATAGCAATACAGCTCTTTGAAACAAGCGAAAGAGTTATGAAAGGAGATTTCAGTCAGTTAGTGGGAAATCCAGAAGACATACAGTTTAAAAAGAGAATATTCACTCATATACATAATGGATTCAACAGTATAGAAGATGCAAAAACTACTTTTTCTCGAGACATCCAGATTATAATGCCAACATTAGATTTTATAGAAGAAAAAATAGGTGAGCTATTACAAGAAGAGCGTACTGTGGTAATAAAAGACGCCTCTTTTTTGGATAATGATGATGAGATTAAGAAAATAGCAAAAACGCTGAGTATGATCGAACCCAATCCAGGCGCATAGAATAACTGTAGTTTTGGTATTTTTATTTTTAGTAGCTGTGTTAGTGTAATTGCACTAACACACTCCTTGAGCTGCTCCCCGTTGCTTAGGACACTTCAATGTTAGTCATGAAGTAGTGAACTTCCGCTCATCGCTCATAACAGACATAAACTTCAGTTATGGCATAAAGGTATGCATGCTGGGTGGGGAAAGTATGAAGGAAAAGAAGACTGCTGCGCCGTTTGTCGTCACGTTTATCTTCATTGGCTATGCAAGTCGTAATACAAGGTGGGACAAAACTGAGACACATAAGGCCTCGCAATGGCTTGCAAGGCTTTACATGTTTTGATGTGGTGGGACGTGTGAGCGCAGTGTTGATGGGGTAATGCTTTGAATTAGAAGTGGATTCTTATAATTCGTAATGCGAAGGTCGTAGGTTCGACTCCTATTATCGGCACCATTCAAACATCTCCCCAAGTCTACTAAAGTCTTTCAAAACCCCTTATAATCCGCGTATTAAAGCCCCGTTCGTCTTTTGACGTCTACTAAAGTCCCTCAAAATCTACGGTCAGATGGGGGTACTTATGGGGGTATTTGCTGTTCGGTTTAGTGGAGGTACCCCCAAGTGAAACTCAATGCCCGTCAAATAGACACAGCCAAGCCAAAAGAGAAGGCTTACAAGCTGGCCGATGGTGGCGGTTTGTATCTCTTGGTAAAACCTAATGGAGGTAAATACTGGCGACTTAAATATCGTGTAGCTGGTAAAGAGAAGCTATTGGCACTAGGTGTGTATCCTGAGGTTACTCTAGCCGATGCTCGGGCAAAACGTGAAGATGCGAAAAGAGGTATCGCTGGTGGTATCGATCCGATGGAAGCGAAACGAGAGGAAAAGATTGCCCGGGAAACGCAGTTAAACAACACCTTCAAAGATATTGCCCTTGAGTGGCACAGCAGCAAATTAAAAAAATGGTCTGCTGGTTATGCTTCAGACATCCTCGAAGCCTTCAACAAAGATGTGTTCCCTTACATTGGCAAAAAACCAATCGCCGAAATCAAACCACTTGAACTTCTGAATGTGCTGCGGCGCATCGAGGGGCGCGGTGCTACAGAAAAAGCCAAAAAAGTGAGGCAGCGGTGCGGGGAAGTTTTCCGCTATGCAATAGTCACTGGTCGCGCAGAGTATAACCCTGCACCAGACCTTACTAGCGCGATGCAAGGCCATGAATCTAATCATTACCCTTTCCTTACAGCCAAAGAATTACCTGATTTTTTCAAGGCATTGTCCAGTTACTCAGGAAGCGCATTGGTTGTTATGGCGGCTCGTCTACTGATTATCACCGGCTTGCGAACTGGCGAACTACGTGGCGCATTATGGGATGAAATTGATTTCAACAAGGCTATATGGGAGATACCCGCTTCACGTATGAAAATGCGGCGGCCTCATATTGTGCCATTGTCTGAGCAGGCTCTTTCGCTTATTGGGAAGATTAGAGAAATAACAGGCAATTACCCTCTTATGTTTCCCGGGCGCAATGATCCAAGGAAAACAATGAGTGAGGCCAGCATAAACCAAGTGTTTAAGCGCATTGGCTACGCTGGACGTGTAACTGGTCATGGGTTCCGACACACTATGAGCACGATTTTGCATGAGCAGGGCTATAACACCGCGTGGATAGAAACGCAGCTCGCTCACGTTGATAAGAACTCAATTCGTGGCACATACAACCATGCGCAATATCTGGATGGAAGGCGGGAGATGCTTCAATGGTATGCCGACTATATGGATTCTCTCGAGCATGGCGGAAATGTGGTGCATATGGTGTTTGAAAAACACGCATGAAACAACTGGACAAGTATACAGAGGTTTACTAAAGTATAGGGGAGTAGATTGATAAAAACTCACAGAGGATTGCTATTTAACAGTTAGCCCTGGAGAAGGGCAATCGCTCTTTTACAAACGAAGGTGTATTGAGCCTTCTACGTCGCTGACAAAGCGGAATGTTCTTTAACAGGCTTTGGCGCTGACAAAGCGCAATTGTTCTTTAAAACTACTGGATGTCACGCCTAATAGCGTGATCCTGCCGAAATGCAGGGTAGCTCTACCCTTGTGGAGCAAACAAACCAAAACAATCTGACTATCTTTTATAAAAGACCGCAATATGTTTTTCATATTGTGGTCTTTGGCGTATTCGACATTTGACGCAAATAAAACTCTCGCCATTCGTTGCAGGAGGGGGTTATTGCGTCATTAGTACAGGATATTAATAAATGGCTAATTACAATTCATTAATTCGTCTCTCTGAAGTTCAAAGGCGAACTGGTTATAGCAAAGCATGGATTTATCGTCTTATTAGTCAGGGGAGGTTCCCTAAACAGGTAAAAATTGGAAGTCGGGCAATTGCTTTTGTTGAGTCTGAAATAGATGAATGGATTGAGAAGTGTATATTAGAATCTAGAGACGAGGTGGCCTGATGGAAAAGAAAAACCGCCCATTACAGGCGGCTAATTCAGATATTCGTGTATCTGATGTTACGCCCCTTACAAAATCCCCTCAAGCACCAAAGCGCACACCGAAAAAGCATCGTGCCAGAGTCTATATGCTGCGTACTGGTATAGAGGGATGGACAGAAAATGACATTCTTCGCTACTGCCGTCTGTCTTCTGGTCGTAACTATGCAACAGAGTTAGAACGCCAGCTTGGAATCACTCTGGAGCGTATCGACGAAAAGAATCCTGATGGTATCGGAACACACCTTCGCTACCGTTTCTCCTGCCGTGGTGATGTTCTGAAAGTGATCACTCATATTAACCATCTTGCGAACATAAATGATCACAACGGACTTTCTCAGCAGGAAATTGCCGACATTCTGAAACTCTACCCGGACGCGTTTAACGCCGCCTAACGGAGACTGAAAATGAACATCGAAAAAAGCAGATTAATTTCTGAGGCCGCCCCTCATCTGAACGCCTCTCTGGGCACAATTAACGGTAATGAATTTGCCGCAATTGTCCCGGTTATTCCTGGTCATATCGGTGGGCGTGAAACCAATATTGTTAGCGCAAAAGCGTTACACAAAGCGTTGGGCGTGGGAAAAGACTTCTCTACATGGATCACTGATCGCATCTCTGAATATGACTTCACCATTGGGCACGATTACTCAGTCCATAAAACAATTTCCCCAAATTTGGGGAAAAGCCCGAATGGCGCGGCTTACAGCAAGATAAAGCACTCTGGCAGACCCGGCAAAGACTATCTGTTAAGTGTCGGAATGGCGAAAGAACTGGCAATGATCGAACGCAATGATCAGGGTCGCGCTATCCGCCGTTATTTCATCCAGTGCGAGGAAGAATTACAGCGTAGCGTGCCTGAAATCGCCGCCCGCTATCGTCGCCAGCTAAAAGCCCGTATTAGTGCCGCAAACAACTTTAAGCCAATGTGCGATGCGCTGAATATGGCCCGTGCCGAGATGGGGAAAACGACGCAGCAACACCACTACACAAACGAGAGCAATATGATTTCTCGTATCGTTCTTGGTGGGCTAACTGCTAAGCAGTGGGCGCGGATAAATGGCTATTCTGGCGAACCTCGCGACCATATGAACGCAGAACAGCTTGAGCACCTCTCATATCTCGAAAGCACCAATATCACGTTAATTGATATGGGCATGGAATATGAGCAGCGCAAAGGAGAACTCACCCGCCTGTCGCAACGCTGGCTCGCCAAGCGTCTGGAGGCGCTCAATGTCTAAGCCAACAGGAATACCACAACCACAAAAACGCTACAAAGATGCCCACGGAGCACTCGTTACTGTCGAAAGCGTGTCTCACAACCGAGTGACGTTTTATCGCGACGGGTATCAATCGCCATGCGTACAACCGCTGGCGCGTTTCATGAAGGAGTTCGCGGAGGTTAACCAATGATACCCGTCCAGAAGAAGACATTTTCACTGGCTGGTATGTCGCCAAAATCCAGCAATATGACGGCAAAGTCAGGCATTAATACAGCAGATACAAGCAAAGTTTATCATTTGCTGGTGGTCGGAACGGATGCCTTAACCATACCAGAAATCTCGGGCGATGATATTAGCATTGAGAAGGTCAGCGGCTGCGCCAGAGAATTTCTGGTCGTAGATGATGTCTTCCGCTCGTGTAGTGACTCCACAAAAACATTCGTCCACGCGCGTGACGTTAACGAAATGAGCGCGATGTACTGTGCATCTGGTGCTTCCAATAGCGAGTTTTCGGAGTCCATAAAAAAGAGCTTGCCGTTATGCGGCAACACGGTTTATGGTTATAAGGCACCTCATAAAACGGGTGCCGGGATTGGCGTCCTGAAAATTCTGAAGGCGACATATGACGCGCCGAGCGTCTTTTTTTATGTCGTAGGTCTGACTCACCCATTTTTTGGGCGTTGGTGTATAATCCAGCGCCTTTGTCAATCAATGGTGGCTCAGGCGGGGGCTTCTTCGGAAGCGCCGGTATCCTTCAGAGCCGGTTACGCCAACCCTGTCTGGGCTACCACCAGCGAAATTGGCGTTTCCGGTGGTAGCGTAACCTGCTATCTGAAGGAGGCTGCCACATGCTGGCTACTACCCCTACCCAAAAACCGCAATTTATCTGGATTATCGCCGCAGTTCGCCGCGATTGCCCGATAATTACCGCCAAAATTCATCATATTGCTGCCGAGTCTGAACGCGATGCTCGCCGTTCTCTGGTGCGCGATCACGTCTGCTTTTTTGCTGGTCGTATCCGCATGGAGGTGGCACATGATTAAAACCTACGATGTGCATATGGATCCCCTCGAACGCACAAGCCAGATCATCACACTGACAGAAGTGATTAATGACATTCTGGTGAGCAACTCTCCCTCACGAGACGAAAAACTGAAGGCGTTACTCGCGATATTGGATCTCGCCGTTCGTGACGTTCATTTCCTGCTGGAAGGTGGACAAATGCCATGCAAAACGGGGGCAACCAATGAATAACTCAATTAATACCCCTCGCCTTACGTCCGCACTTCAATTAATCGAGCAAGCAGCGGCTGTCCTGCTTGCTGTCAGTCTTTCGGCTGAAGAGATGGACGCTGCTGATGTCGTGGATGCGATTAAAGCGTGCTCATCTTTGGTTAACGATGCCCGTGCAGAGCTGGTAATTCTTGGGGGTGAAAAATGAATATCAACTTAATTTATCGTCATCCGTGTGAGCTGGAAATTGAATCATTGCTGGGGCGCGAAGAGCCATATCCAGACACATTCACTCCCGCAGATTGCGCGACTGAACGGCTTACCAGAGCGCGCACAGGTCTGGTTCATGTGATGAATGAGATTATTCCCTCGGTGGGAGGGGAACAGGCGACAGTAATCAATAGCTGGCTACAAAAAGTCACCTCCCTGATAGATATCAGTTTAATCGATGTGGAGAGTGCGAAATGACCAACATCCAGCTCATTGAAGCGCAATGTCGCATCGAACAGGTTCAGACTGTTTTAGGGTTCTGGCTTGAAGGGGCCAGCCCAAGCAACAGAGACAAGTTAATGATTGGCGCGGTTATGTCACTGCTCAATGGCGTACCAGAAGCTATTCAGGAAGCAGACGAATTGTTGGGCAAATATGAGTTACAGAATCATTCAGGCGAGGCGAAACATGAATAATTTCTTAACTTTCCATGCAGAAGCAACGCCTGACGGCGTAAACATCATGCACCGCAGCAACGATGGCATGACAGAACGCGTTGAGACCGTCTCATATATTGATGCCGTAAATCGTCTGGATGCCGGGGATTATGACGATAAACCAGATGAAGGTATGTCAATACATCTCGCTATAGCCGATGGCGGCAACCAGGGATATTTCGATTACACATCACAGCATAACGTCATTATGTGGAGATGGCTGATCGCAACAGTATTCATGCTGGAAATGAGAGAGGAAAACGGCACTGTCAGCATCATTGATGATACTGGCAATCCTTCCGAAGTGGCTGTTTATTCCAACGGCATCGTTGCCATGCCGCTGTATCCAGTAGCAGAGCGCCTCGCTATGGCAAACAACATTGAGGGAGCGATGATAGAACGTTTTGGCATCGAGTCTGGCACAGAACGCTCCATCATTTTCTACAGAGCCATGATGGATGTGGAACAAGGAGCACTGACTCCATTTGGTCGTGAAACGCTTGCTGAACTTCACAACAGCTTTATAGCTGAACTGAATGAAAACGGCATGCCATCGGAACCAGTGACGCACTGAGGATGGAACCATGATTACTAAAAATTTCCGACTGAATGCGCTGGCAAATAAGTATGCGTCGGCACTGTATAACCACATTACCTCCACCAGCGGAGGGGACTATTTCATGGTTGATGCGGACGGCGAGGCCGTACGTGTGGAAATCGTCAATGGAGTAAAAGGCGTTCGCAGCCTGATCGATAGCTACACACTGGCAGCCATGAAAGTGTTCTACCCGCAGTGGGAAACCGTGGGGATCGAGCTTATTGAGCGTTGCGTCACTAAGGACGGATTGACTGACGTCGGGCGTGAGATATGGCAAAGCATGGTTAATGACATGGGCGCAACTGTAGCGGGAGGTTCTCATGCGTGAAAATGCAGAAATGGCGCTTAGCTCCGCAATCGGAGAGCAGGTGGCAAAGATTGCTGGTGCTGTGTGGATTCATAACCTTCATTCTACTGGTGAAGAGAAAATGGCAATTCAGACGCCAGAGGGACGCACCATTACTACATCTCTGAAGCCGTCAGATGTTTGTGATCTGATTTGCGCATTCATGTACCCAGCAATGAGGACTGTCCACGGCGATAAGTGGAAACTTGCGACAACCGCTGAATTTGATATGTGGCTAAACAATGATGGCATGCTGACTGATTACGGAATAACCAAGTGGCAGATGCTGGTTAGCCATATCGCAAACGCTATAGACCACGTGGGGTACGGTGATGCGAAACATTGATCTTATCCGTCAGGTTATCAGTGCGTCTGAAAACAACTGGCCTCATGTGCTGGGCTGCCTGAACATAAATGTCCCTGACTCTCCGCGCCGTCATGCTCCCTGCCCTGCATGTGGGGGCAAAGATCGATTCCGGTTCGATGACAACGGGCGCGGTAGCTTCATCTGTAATCAGTGCGGCGCTGGTGATGGGCTGGATTTAATTAAACGCGTAAATAACTGCGACACAACAGAGGCGGCGCTTCTTGCCGCTGATGTTCTGGGTATTGATTACCGGACAACGGAAACACCAGAAGCCACCAGCCAGAAACGGGAACAACTGGAAACCGAGCGCCAGCGACGCGAACAGGAGCGCCTGAAAAGGGCAGAGAAGGACGAACAACAAAGACGGGATACGTTTTCCCGTCAGTTTGATGACATGCGCAGAAAGGCTGTAAACGGCAAATCTGATTATCTGGTTGCGAAAGGGGTAGGTGATTTTACATTCCCCGTGTTGCCCGATGGATCTCTGTTGCTGGCGCTGGTGGATAAATCCGGCGCAGTAACAGCAGCACAGACTATTACCTCACATGGTGAAAAAAGACTCCTGACAGGTTCAGCAAAGCGAGGGGCATATCACGCCATAAACGCACCAGAAACAACACAGAGCATCTTAATCGCAGAAGGGCTGGCAACGGCATTATCTGCCCATTTAATGCGTCCAGAGGCGCTGACAGTGGCGGCGATTGATGCCGGGAACCTGTTATATGTCGCCCAGGTACTGCGGGATAAATTTCCTTCAGCACAAATCATCATTGCTGCGGATAACGACCACAGCGAAGGAAGACAAAACACGGGGAGAATAGCAGCAGAAAAAGCAGCTTTATCTGTTTCTGGATGGGTGGCATTACCCCCGACAGATCACAAAGCAGACTGGAATGATTACCACCAAAAACACGGCATTAAATGCGCCACAGAAGCGTTCAATAAGTCAATGTACCAACCACAGGGTAATGGCGTGAAACAGGAGCCACAGACCATTGAGGGAAGCGATTTTAAGGTTATGGATACCGATCCACTGAAACCAAGAATAGAAAGCCGCGAGGATGGTATTTATTGGGTATCTCCGAGAGCTGACAGCCAGAGTGGAGAAATCATCAATAACGAAAGCTGGTTATGTTCTCCGTTAAGCGTTATCGGTACTGGCAGAGACGATAAAGACCAGTATCTCATTCTTCGCTGGCTGTCGTTTGGTTCTGAAACGCCGACAACCGCTGCCATTCCACTGGCTGATATTGGTGAACGTGAAGGATGGCGCACACTTAAAGCTGGTGGGGTAAATGTCACGACCAAAAGCAGCCTCAGAGCAATACTGGCAGACTGGCTACAACGCAGTGGCTCTCGTGAATTGTGGCGTGTTGCTCATGCCACTGGCTGGCAATGCGGAGCGTACATCATGCCTGATGGGGAAATCATCGGAACACCTGAAAATCCTGTGCTGTTCAGCGGGAGAAGCTCAGCCGCAGCCGGATATACCGTCTCAGGGAGCGCGAAAAGCTGGCGTGATAACGTGGCGCGTCTGGCCTTTGGTAACTATTCAATGATGACCGGGATCGGCGCAGCACTGGCAGCGCCATTGATTGGGCTGGTGGGCGCTGACGGGTTCGGCATTCATTTCTATGAGCAGTCGAGCGCAGGTAAGACCACCACGGCAAACGTGGCGAGCAGCTTATACGGCAACCCTGATTTACTGCGGCTGACGTGGTACGGAACCGCGCTGGGGCTGGCAAATGAGGCCGCCGCCCACAATGACGGACTAATGCCGCTTGATGAAGTTGGTCAGGGCGCTGATCCTGTCAGCGTTTCACAGTCTGCCTATGCGTTATTTAACGGTGTAGGGAAACTGCAAGGCGCTAAAGATGGTGGAAACCGGGATCTAAAACGCTGGCGTACAGTGGCAATCAGCACCGGAGAAATGGATTTAGAAACATTTATCGCTACTTCCGGGCGAAAAACCAAAGCCGGGCAACTGGTGCGACTGCTGAATATTCCGTTGAGTAAAGCAGTACGCTTTCACGATTACCAGAACGGAAAACAGCACGCAGACGCACTGAAAGACGCTTACCAGCATCACCACGGCGCGTCCGGGCGTGAGTGGATTAAATGGCTGGCAGACCACCAGCAACAGGCTATTAAAACCGTTCGTGATTGCGAAAGCAGATGGAGAAGCCTGATCCCATCCGATTATGGTGAGCAGGTTCACCGTGTAGCCGCGCGATTTGCCATTCTGGAGGCCGCATTGTTGTTAGGCGAGGTTGTAACAGGCTGGGATGCTCAGACATGCCGTGATGCGATACAGCACAGCTATAACGCATGGTTGCGCGAGTTCGGCACAGGTAACAAAGAGCATCAGCAGATTATTGAACAAACGGAGGCATTTCTTAATGCCTATGGGCTTAGCCGTTTTGCACCATTTCCATACAGCCCGGCAGATTTGCCCATCAAAGATTTAGCCGGATACCGTCAGCGTGGAGAACATGACGAAAGCCCAATGATTTTCTACACATTCCCGGCCACATTTGAAAAGGAGATCGCATGTGGTTTCAACGCAAAACAGTTTGCTGAAGTGTTGAAAAAAGCCGGGATGCTAACCCCACCAAACAGCGGTCGTGGATACCAAAGAAAATCACCACGTATTCAGGGACGACAAATAAACGTTTATGTACTCAATTACCAGCCAGGAGATTATAACTCATCTGAAGAATGAGCTTCTTCATGTGCGTAGAAAAGGTGTTGGTTCAGTTGGTTCAGTTGGTTCAATTTGTAAAGAGTATTGTTTTATAAGGATTTTATTCTTTTTATTGAACCAACACTGAACCAACAACACGGTATTTTGAACCAACACAATGTGACTGAATTGATGCGCACAACACCTGGCTGGCATCAGAGAGTGTTTTACGAGACTTTCGTAAAATCCTGTGTACAAGGGCGTGACGTTTTTGAAAGTGAGCACTACGAAATTTTCGTAGTTCAAAAAACAGCCTCTGAGAAGTTGTTATGCCTGTTCAGCAAACCATCCGCATAGCTGATCGCGAATCAAATTACCAATGGAGCCAGAAGCAAGGGCAGAACTGAAAAGCGCCTGCCGTGAAGAGTAATGCGACACCATAAATATAGTTTTTAGAGTCCATAAAAAACCTGTCAAAACCTGACACACAGAACGATGCCACCAGCTACTGAGCGGTGGCATTTTTTTGTGCTATTTGTTTCATATTTTGCAATTATGATGATGAATATTGCGATTTGTGAAACTATAATAACTGTTGTTTTATACAGTTCTAAGGGGGCGTTATGGCTATTTCAGTAAAGCCGGTATTGATAAGTGAGAAGCAAATGGAAGCGATAAAGAAAATTCAGGAAGAGCAGCGTAAAAAATCAGGAATTGGAGTAGCGCCAACTCTGCATGAAATTGCACGAGGGTTAATAGATAAGGCGCTGGCAGGCTGTATGTGAAAATGGATGGCATCGCATGGAACTAAAATTTATTGATAACCCTGTGCGATTACAGGCCTTTCTTAACGAGCCAGGCAATACCGAAAATATTGTTGAGCCGGGGCACACGTACTACATCAAGCCTGATGCGGTATATCTCGGCATCTACGAAGGATTAGTGCTGGCTGGCGTTCATGAAGTGCGTAACTTCTGGCATAGCGTTGTTGAATGCCATGCGGTGTACGACCCCGGATTCCGTGGTGAATATGCACTGCAAGGACATCGATTATTCTGCAAATGGCTTCTCGAAAACTCACCATTCCTTAACAGCATCACTATGGTTCCTGACACCACGAAATACGGACGGGCAATTATCCGTTTGCTTGGCGCTACCCGTGTTGGTCACCTTGATGATGCTTATATCAGATGTGGTAAACCCGTCGGCGTAACGCTTTATCAGTTAACTCGGCAACAATATAAGGAATTCAGCGAATGTTAATTACCCATATAGCTCATAAACATCTCAATCGTGCCGTATACGAAAAAGGCGGTGATGGTGGTGCCTCTAAAGCTCAGGCGAAGGCCCAGCAGCAGGCAATTGATTTGCAGCGCGAGCAGTGGAATACTGTGATGAATAATCTCAAGCCGTATGCAGAAGTCGGATTGCCTGCTTTACAACAACTGCAAGGACTGATGACTCTGGAAGGGCAGAATAAAGCCGCGAATGATTTCTTTGGTTCTGGTTTATATAAAACACAGGCAGATCAGGCCCGTTATCAGAACCTTGTCTCAGCAGAAGCTACCGGGGGGCTTGGCTCAACAGCTACCAGTAACCAGTTATCTTCCATTGCGCCCATGCTTTATAACAATTGGCTTAGTGGGCAAATGCAAAATTATGGAAACCTGCTAAATGTCGGGATGAATGCGGCATCAGGGCAGGCAACAGCAGGGCAAAACTACGCCAATAATACCGGGCAACTCTTGCAGGGGCTTGGCGCTATTCGTGCAGGTCAGGCGCAGCAGCCATCCAGTCTTGCGCGTGGTATTGGTGGGGCGGCATCAGGCGCTTTAGCGGGTGCGCAACTTGGTTCCGTTGTTCCGGGTATAGGTAATGTCGCCGGGGCTATTGGTGGTGGGCTTATTGGTCTTGTTGGGGGGCTTGGATTCTAATGGCGACATGGCAACTTGGCGGGCTGCCTAGCATGGCACCGCAAAATGATAATGCTCCTCGTTCTTCCGTTCCTCAGCCTGTGCAGTATCAGCAGCAGCCAAACGTAGGTTTAATGGCGCTACAGGGGCTAAGAGGCGTTGCTGAGATTAATCAGCAGGCGCAAATTTCCCAGCAGCTAAAAGAATATCAGGCACGGTTGGGTAGTGCGGTAGCTAATAATGATCGTGTTGGCGTGCAGAAGTTAATGGCCCAGTATCCCCAGTTTATGGCTGATTCTCAAAAACAGATGGGATTCATTGATGCTGAGCAAAATCGGCAGACCGCTGACGCTGCCATGAATCTGCGTCTTGCGTCACAAACTGGAGATCCACTGACCATGCAGAAGGCCATTCAGCAGGCAAATCCAGTATTACAGCGATTTGGTCTTCCTGCTGAAGAGGTTTATCAGTCTTGGCAGAATGACCCACAGGAATTCAACAGAATCACTGACCTCATCCACCTCCATGCTGATCCAAATAGTTACTTTAGTGTTCAAGAGAAGCAGCAAGGGCAGAGTATTGCACAGCAGAACGCAGATACATCTGCATATAATGCTCAGGTTAATGCGGAGCAGGGTAATCGGCGTCTCGATATGGAGCAGTTCAAAGTCATATCCGATAACCAACTACGCACGAGAGAAATGGTTCTGAAAGCACGACTTGGACGTGCTCAAAATGACATCGAGAGAGACAAGCTCAATGCTGAACTGAGCAAGGTACAGCAGGCGAAAGTGGAGAAGATGAACGATAAAATTAATACTGTTGCAGGTAATATCGACTCCTTGAACTCTGCGCTTGAAGTGGGTCATGAACTGGCGGGAATTGTAGGGAAACATCCTTCGGCCGTTACCCGTTCGCAGAACTATAACCCCCTGACGCTGGGGTTTGGATTCCTCCCTGATGTAGCAGAAGACACACGAAGCCTACGCGCCAAAGCTGATGAATACAACCTAAAGGTTATTCTGCCTAGCCTAAAAGGTACTTTTGGCTCTAACCCAACCGAAGGGGAAAGGGCTGCCCTTATGCAATCTCAAAATGGCATTAAGTCAGCAACCAGCAATGAGGCATTTTTGCGAGAGTTGAATAAAGCGCAGGACGTAATTATTCGAATGCAGAAACGACAGATTGCCGGGCTCGGTATTCCTGTAACCAAATCTAAGGACGAAGAAACTGATACCAAAATGCTGTTGCAGGATCCTTCACTGGTTAAGGATTATGTGACCGCACATGGCTATCTGCCGGAAAGTTACTATCAGGCAAAACTTAAGGGATGGCAATGATGGCACAACTGACAGAAAAACAGAAAGCCTATTCCCGTCATCTCGATGAAAAATATGGTTTCCCATCAGGGACGATGGAAACATTAGTTGGCAATGAATCTAGTGGTAACGGAAGTGCCGAGTCACCGAAAGGAGCTAGAGGATTTGCTCAACTGATGCCCTCAGTAATGAGTGATGCTGGTTATCGTGGAACAGATCCGCGCTCACTGCCATTTGAAAAGCAAATGGATATCGCAGCAAACCATCTCAATAAAGGAATGAAGCGATTTGGTGATATAGGTATGGCATTGGCTGGGTATAATTCTGGCTATGCTCGTATTAATGCCGTAAGAAACGGTAAATCTACACTGCCAGATGAAACGGCTAATTACGTAAGTAAATTTGCAGATGCCGGAATAATCCCTGATGACAGTGAAATCTTGCAGTTTGCACAAACCAGTCAACATCGCAATCTTCAGCAGCCTGACTACTCAGAGCTTGATAAAGAAATCTCTCAGGTGGGAGATATTTCTGCATGGGAAGCAAAACGTCAGCAATTTAAGAACATAGAAGCAGGACTACCAACAGCCAGTTCATGGGAGCAGAAAAGAGCTCAGTTTCTCGCCGATGAAAATGCCGGGGAACCGCAGCAGCAAGTAGCCAAGTCTAACCTTAATCCTGAGATGGAATATCTTTCGCCAGGACTGAAAGCTGCGCCAGAGCAGATGGCCAGAGGGATTGCTAATATACCGTTTGATGTAATGGACGCAGGCGTGGGGGTAGTCAATGCGGCGCAATCAGCCGGAGCATGGGCAGCTCAGAAGCTTGGTGTGGGTGATGGCACATACACGCCCATATCACCTGTCTTTCGCCCAGTAGACCAACCTACAGATCCATACGCGCAGGCTGGTGAGCAGCTAGCACCTTACCTTATTACAGGATTAGGTGCAGGAAAGGCAGCTACCGCAGCTTCTTCAGTTGCCAACGCTCCACGTGCTGAACGTGCGGCCACAAAGGTGGCTAGTATGTTGGCAGAAAACCTGCCAGGTACATTGGTGAACGCCCAAAAGAACGGGCAGATCAGCCCAGAAGACCTAGCAAAAGAGACAGGTATTGGCCTAGCAGGATCGCTAGGAGCACGCGCTTTAATAAAGAGCGGACAGACAGCCAGTGACGTAATGCGAGATGTATTGCGGAGTAATACAAATCAATCAGGCCATGTGTTAGGGGCAGCAAATACTCTGGAAACCGCCAATGATGTATCGAAAGCAGCGCGTTCTGCCGTAGGCCGAGAGCATATCGCATCGCAGGCATCAAACGTCAGAGATGATGTCGCTAAGGCGGCGAAAATCACTGGTATTAATATCAACACCCTGACGCCTGGAATGCGCTCAGGTAGTCGTGGAATTGCCCAAGCAGAAGGTGTTCTGGCATCAACTCCTGGGAATGTTCAGGATGCTCACCTTACGGCCTTCAATGAAATATCCTCAAAGTTGAATAAGCAGTTGTCTGATTTCGGTGCTGAGTCTGGAAGCGCATCAGAAAAAAGCGCAGCAATTAAAGAGCGCATCATCGCGAGCCTCAGTGATATGAAAACAGCAGAGAATATGGCATGGGCAGAACTGCGAAGCACGATGCCACGCGAAAGGATGAAAATGAGTAATGGGATGGCTGTCGTCCAAGCAGAAAAAGCAGCCAATGTTCCACTCAGCCCGGAGATGAAACAGTTTCAGGCTGCCAACAACCAAGGTGGCGGCATAACCTTCGACGGGATGAAGGCATGGCGTGCTAAGTTTGCTGATGCTGAACAAGCAAACACCCGGGCAGGTAAGGCCAATGCCGCCCGGATTGCCGGAGAAATGCGCAGAGCTATCACTGATGACATGCGCATCATGGCTGAAAAAGGAAACTTCCTCACAGAATGGCAGAAAGCTAACGATCTCTCTAAAAGTTACATTATCGCCAAACAAAATGCCGAATCTGTTTTTGGTCGAGATCTCGCATCAGACGCTATGGTAAGAAAAGGTGCCGATACGCTTAAGGCATCCGCAAACACTGGAACTGGAGCTTTTCACCGTCTTATCTCCGCGCTGCCGGAAGCAGAACGCCAACCAGCAATAGCATCTATTCTTCAGCATGCTGTGGCGCAGGGAGAGAAGGGAGGAATCGGTGAAGAGTCTGGTATCCAGTATTTTGCCAAGCTCATGACCCAGCAGAATGTAAACGCCATCAGTCGTCATGCGCCAGATCTCGGTAGAATGATGAAAGAGTTCGGTGTACTCGCTAAAGCCAGCACCAGACCGCAGCGATACGTAGAGCGCACGGGAAGAACAACTGAGGCTCTCAAAACGCTCGATTCAGGCCTTCCAAAGATCGTCGGCGTGATTATGAACGGAGTTCAACAGTCAGGTGCGATCGCTGGAGGCTTTGGCGGTGGTGTAATTGGTTCGATTAGTGGTTTGGTTGCTGGTGGCGCGCTGAGAAATACTGTGGCTAAGATTGGGGCGACAAGAAGTGGTAGGTATGCGATAGAGAAAGCCGTTCAGGAAGCTACAAAAGCAGTGCGCGCAGGGGCATCACCAGCAGCGATCGCCGCAGCAGAGAAACGATTTTCGGCCAATAAAATTGCCATGAAAGCAATTCGTGATGCCGTTGGGGCTGAAGAATTCGTGAAACTGACAAGGGCCGGGATTGTAGCTACCCTCAGTGGCATGAAAGATGTTAGCGAATGGGAATAGACGCTCTAACTAACAAAACCATAATAGCCAAGGACGGCATACTGATATTGAGCCAACTATCAAAATTCCATATCACATTACGGGCCTGTGGCTTACATTCGCTTACAGTGATGATAATTTATAACCACGCAATTCTTAGGTGAGATTATCATGATTAAAAATCTTCTTTTAATATTATCCCTGTCATTATTGGCTGGATGCGTACAAAAACCGTTAGTAACGGTCAATGCTTTATCTTCCGGGCAATCTGTCGGTAAGAAGTTCTTGATCATCCCCGCAAGCCAAGAACTTTGGAACACCAAACAGATTGAATACACTCAAATAGCTACGGTAGTAGCCGCCAGTTTATCAAGCCAAGGATATACACAAGTTAAAGATGAAAAATTGGCTGACCAGGTAATTCTCTTGAACTTTTTGAGAAGCGGGGCCATTTCAAATACTCGTAATGTAACCATCCCAATATACGGGCAAACTGGTGTGAGCTCAGCAACAACGTACGGAAACTCGAACACCACGTTCAATAGTTATGGTGGTGGCTACGGTACAGCTAATACCACTGGAACGGCAACAACAGTTTATACGCCTACTTATGGAATTACTGGCGCGTATAACACAACTGTGACGGACACGTTCTACGGCGCAGGGGTGATACTCCAGTCGTTTGATGCCAAGGCTTATCTCAATAATAGGCAGATTAATATGTTATGGAAAGTTGGTAGCTCAGTCGTCTCGCAACAGTCTGATGGAATTGCTGATTACAAGGGGTTGGCGAGAATAGCCGCTAGCTATGCCGGGAAAAATACAGAAGGTGATATAACTTTTAATGTTGACCCTAAAGCACCAAATTAACTAATAAGCCCGGTACGCCGGGCATTTATGCCCCTATTATTCATGAATCGCTTTTTCTAGAAGGTATGCGACAAACGTTAAGTGACATTGCCTACACATTCGGGGCGGGATTTCAAATCCGCTCCCAGTTGATGGGGGGCGTTACAGTACGCGCATATCCGCTTTATGTGAAACAGGAAGATTTTTCTGATATCACTGCCACAGCAAAACACCAATTTCGTGACCAGTACGCGCGCGAGGGGTATCAGTTGCAAAAAATTTTGCAACTACGTCCGACCAGTACGCACACGATGGCGGGGGATACCATGAAACTGTTCTCTACACGAGACAGAGTGGTGGTGATGTGTTGATTATCGGCGTATATGCGCACAGGACGCGCTATGACAATGTTTTATGCGGGTACACCAATCACATGTATCTGGTGTGATAAATCGCGTTACATGACCTCTCATGTTGTGCTGGTGGTTATCACGACGTTCTGAATCTGGCTTTTGTCTGATATTTTGCGACAAGTACGCGCGCGTAACATCGAAATTATCGGATGGCGTATGTTGCTGGCAAGATAAAGTCGGCGTAATACAAAGGCGTTACTTGATAGCAGCAAGATTACAACAATGGTTGTTGAATTTGAGCGATGTAAGGAATTGATTTAGGGAGGCGCTGATGGCTAAAAAGTTCCACTACCAGCGGATGAATGCGCCAGCGATGGCCGTTTGGTAGTAAAAGAGGAGCCATTCCTCAATCAGTTGAATACATTATGCCAACTAAATGGGTGGGGGCACTGTGTGGGTATTCAGCGGTGACGGTATTTTTTAAGCCAAGGACTATCCGTAGCAGGGGGACTCATTTTGAAATATTTATCATATGTAACTTATTATTTTAGATAAAGATTTCCAGTTAAAGAAAAAAGTTATCATTGATATAATCAAATATGCCCCTGCGAGTAGCAGGGCATAATAATCCAGAGGCAGATTGCTGACAACAGGGGCAAACATCGAGATCATTGCTAATAGGCAGGCTGTGATCAGCGTAGTTCCTGTATCAAAAAGCCCCTCAATAATGCCTTTTAGTACTCCGTTACTTTTTAGAGCGCCTACAATTCCCTTTGAACTATCAAAGCTACTTAGCATGGTGACTGATGCCAAAACAAAACCAAAGAGAACTCCAGAAATAGTTGAAAGAGCACCAGCAGCCGAAATGACAGCATTGTGATCTAGGTCGTGTAAAAAATGGGCACCAGCAATAGCCATAGCTAGAGCAAACAATGACTTGGCAGCAAACAATTTCCGAGAACTCATAATGTATTCCTGTTACGTTTGACTAACCAAATAGTACTGGGTTAGATACCTAAGGTTGTCATTCTTTGCTTGTAGCATAGCATTTTTAACGTCAGTATCGGTCGGATACCCATCTGCTTGGATAGGCACCATCTTCTTTACCGTAAGAACTTCGTCTACAAGACTTTTCTTCTTTTTATCGCCCTGAGCAACAACATTTGCTTTCTCAAAAGTTAAACGACCATCACCACCAGGGAACTTTTCTAGCATCTCCTTAAGGCTTTTTTTAACGTCATCCTCAAGCCATCCCTTTGCTTTTCTTTTTAATGGAGAATGTCCGCGTAACGAAATAGTCAGGTGGCTTGAACTGGTGCCTCTGATCATCTCAATCATCTGATTCGCGAACATTCCATCGAGTTGATACTGTGCGGCATTGAAGTTTCTTGGGATGGCCACAGAAATCTCGCAGCTTCTTAGATTGGATCCAGTTTCGAGTAGTTCTTTGATGCTTTCTTCTTTCCAAATGGCTTCAAAAGAAACAGGGACTCCGCGATCACTGGAGTTGAAAAGAAGGAAGGCTAAGTCACTATGGCGTGGACCTAAATGATTTAAAGACAATACTAGAATGTCTGTCTGAGGATAATAAATAAAGTATGTACGTTCTGAAAGAGTCTTTGCCCCGGCTAGAGGGATTTTCTCTTCCACCCACTCTTTATCTGTAATATATGCCAGTGTTGCGCTTTTTCTTCTTCGAGACATGAATCCGAAGTAGGAGCCATCCTCGGGTGAGATGTCTAGAAAATGAATTTTAAGTTCTCTTTCACCAAAGTCTGCATAGTGGGTCATCTTGAAGTCTTTAGAACACCGATCATACAGATTTTTAAAGGCCTCTGCGGTTAACCCCTTGTTACTAGTGCGAATATTCTCAGAGCTTGTGTAAAAGCCCACCCTTACAGATTTCAAACTTTGATCTTTTGGTGCCACAGTCATTTGAGCTCCATTGTACTCTGCGATAGTTTTTGCACACCTTGAAATCAAAATCTCCATGTCAGTCACGAGAAAATAACTATGGATGAAACCCATCAAAGGCATTGAATACAGGTGGCTTTTGAGAATCATCCTAACCTGGTGACGGTGGTTCGCATATCCTGATGGATGATCAGTGATTAATCAATGCGCCAAGCAGATGTGTCTATGTGTTTGTTAATCATTGCATGACAGTAGATCGACATGGGAGATCACGTTATATAGTTGAATTGTTAGGATATCCATGCACCGATCAACTGACTAGGCTGATGTGCTTTTTAGCAGGTGCCATATAGTAGTTAGGCGGTTCTGTGAAATGATTACTGTTCCAGCATAACTGCGGCATAAAGCGGTGCTATATAAGCTATTTGCTGGCGGATTTAGTCTTCACCGTTAATATATGTAGTGACTATTTGACAGAGTGTTAGTTCACGGACACTTTTTGTTGGTTCAAAATGAGTTGATGTTGGTTCAATATTTTAGAAAAAACACAATAAAAACAACGCTCTTTACAAATTGAACCAACTGAACCAACTGAACCAACACCTTTTTGCTTATCTATATAATCTGAGAGGCAGAAATGATAAGGGACAGGAAAGCTGAAGAGCTGGAGTCAAAAGGGCTATACCGGAGAGCTGCCGCACGATGGATGGAAGTCATGCTGTTATGCACCGAGGACGATGATCGGGAATGGATAAAGCGCCGCCGTGAAACGTGTCTGGAGAACGTGAAGCGCCCGCCCGTGAAGGTTGAGGAATTTGGCGACCTGCATAAAGCTGTTACCGAAACGCAACACCGCATGGGGATAGCGCAACCGAACGGTAACGCCTTCCGGTTAAATGGCGGCAAGAGGCAAAGGTAGACCACCAGAGGGAAATCATCCTCTGGCTGGCGGTTTCTGGTATTTCGGGACAAGTACGCGCACGCGTAGCACCCAATCGGTGAGGAAATAGCGGCGACCTGAATGGTCAAAATCACAACGCAGCTATCCCCGTAAGCATCGCTTAACGGAATAGCAGTAACCTGAATCCAGTGGGGAGGGGGTAGTCAAATCTCTACAGGCCTGACTATCCGGGACTGCCCGCCCCATCGTTTTTTTATACCCGCGAAAAATGAAATTTAATCCGGGCGTGTTTCATCCTTCCAGAGGGTATGACGTATGACACCACGCGAAATAGCCTTATTGACCATCGCCAAACTTGAGCACGGAGGCCACCAGCTTACACAGGCAGATCAACGGGAGATAGAACGATCAGTTAATGCCGATATAGCCCGGCGCGACAGGTTCCGCGAAATGATGCGAGCACCTGCCTACCAGTGGAAGAAGCCAGCGCCGCGCAGGTAGATATGGGATTATTCCACATGTAACTTATGCGTATTAAGCAAATTTCCTTTATTCACCTTTACAGAATTGTGAGTACGTCAGTATCGTTATCCTTCCGATTCGCATTTATTCAGGATTTGCATGTACCAGCTAAAGATAACCATCCGAGACAGCAAACCACCTATATGGCGGCGTGTGCTGGTTCCAGAGCAAATCCCCTTTAGTAAACTTCATGCCGTGATCCAGTTAGCTTTTGGCTGGAATGACGAACACCTGTATATGTTCGAGAAAGGGCGTAAAGGTGATCCAGGTAGCGAGTATCGCGTATGGGGTGAGGATGAAAGCATGGGTAACGCGGCAATCACGCCACTATGGGCGGCGCTCCAGAATGAGGGTGACAAGCTGGTTTACACGTATGACTTTGGCGACTGGTGGGATTGCGTCATTGTGCTGGAGAAGCAAACACACGATACGAGTAATCAGCCCATTAGCTGCCTGCGTGGGAAAGGCACCACCCCGGCGGAAAACTCAGGCGGCTTGCATGGTTACAATGAATTGCTATTACAGGCCAGAGAGTCTGATAATCCTGAGCAGGCCGAGATCCACAATTTCCTGATGCTGGATATTGAACGCCGGGTTTACGACCTGAGCCGCATCAACGACAGATTGCAGGCTATTAACTGACCCGCATGTATTCACCTGATATTGCGTTATCAGCGCCGCCAGTATCGCGCATAACAGCACAATGACCGGGTAAACCGTAACGCACGACCGTTGCGTTAGTCTCACCGCCGCGCCGTATCTGGCGCGATTCATACACTGTCACCCGCTCAAGCAGTCCACCAGCAACCATGCTTTCCAGTGTGCGCCGGGTTGATTCGAGCTGGTGACGCTTATCGAACGACACCATGCCATGAAGCAGGTAGGCCACACCCGACACATCGAACGGCGGCGCACCAATCTCACCAGTCACCCATTCGAGGTTATCCGGTTCAAAGTAGCTAAGTATCTCTTTTTTGCGGCTGGTCATTCTCATGGCTGGCTGATTCCTTATTGTGGGATAGCACTATCATACAATAAGTGGGTTAAAGGGAGAGCGTTACCGCCTGATATGCTGTATGAATAACAACCAAATTTCAGGGGCGGAAAAAGATATGGGGGTACTTTTGGGGGTATCTATAAAAAATGAACAATAAAAAAGGCAACAAAAACAAAGCTTATCGCCTATGTGTATTGTTCCTATTATCGCACCATTAAAATCAAATTGTTACGTAAGATCTTATCATTCTCCCACCAAAAAAT
>OLFT01001484.1_pt1 | contig 24236 bp, 20 predicted proteins | sample 1604921 | NCBI WGS metagenome assembly OLFT01 (sample SAMEA3888897, study PRJEB22519) | human gut metagenome | biome: human gut; feature: human-associated habitat; material: faeces | place: Denmark | collected 2013 | reverse complement strand
AAGCCTTCCCCTGGGGGAAGGTGCCCCAGTGCGCACACTGGGGCGGATGAGGGGAACGCCGAAGGGCTTTGAGCCGTTGCGTCAGAACGGATAAAGCCTTCCCCCTTCTAGGGGGAAGGTGCCCCCGCAGGGGGCGGATGAGGGTGGGTATCGTTGGGTGCGGAGGCCATCGAACGGGCGGATGGGGACATCCGCCCCTACGCAGGGTTACGATAGATTTCGTAGGGGCCGCTGTCCCCAGCGGCCCGTCGATAACGGGTGCACCCCCGTGGTCCCCCTCATCCGTCATGGCTGCGCCATGCCACCTTCTCCCCTGCGGGGCGAAGGCTAGACCTGTTCTGACGGGAATGCTCGGATATCGCAACCCCTCCCCTCATCCGTCACGGCTGCGCCGCGCCACCTTCCCCCAGGGGAAGGCTAAAAAAGCTCCGCCACGTCGGCGGAGCTTTTTGCTGTCTGTTACTGTTCGCCGTGGTACTGTTTGGCGGCGGCGATGAACTCCCGGAAGAGAGGGTGGGCCTTGTTGGGGCGGCTCTTCAGCTCCGGGTGGAACTGGACGCCCACGAACCAGGGGTGGTCGGGCAGCTCCACGATCTCCACCAGGCGCTCGTCGGGGGAGAGACCGGCCAGCTTCAGGCCCGCCTGGGTCAGCTCCTGGCGGTAGTCGTTGTTGAACTCATAGCGGTGGCGGTGGCGCTCGGCGATCTCGTCTGCGCCATAGGCCCGATAGGTAAAGCTGTCGTGGTCGGTGATGCGGCAGGGATAGGCACCCAGGCGCATAGTGCCGCCCTTCTCCGTGACCCCGCGCTGGTCGGGCATCAGGTCGATGACCGGGTGGGTGGTGGTCTGGGACAGCTCACTGGAGTGGGCGTCGGCCATGCCGCACACGTGGCGGGCAAACTCCACCACGGCCATCTGCATGCCAAGGCAGATGCCCAGGAAGGGGACCTTGTTTTCACGGGCAAAGCGCACGGCGGAGATCTTGCCCTCGATGCCCCGGTCGCCAAAGCCGCCGGGGACCAGCACGCCGTCGACCCCCGCCAGCAGCTGGGCGGCGTTCTCGTCGGTGACAGTCTCAGAGTCCACCCAGCGGATCTTCACCTTCTGCTGGTTCTCGATGCCGCCGTGGGTCAGGGCCTCCACCACGGAGAGATAGGCGTCGTGGAGGGCCACATACTTGCCCACCAGGGCGATCTCCACCGTGCCGGTGGGGTGCTTGGCCCGGTGGACCATGGTGGCCCACTCGGTGAGGTCGGGCATGTGGCAGATCAGCCCCAGGCGGCGGACCACCACGTCGGCCAGGCCCTCCCGTTCCAGCATCAGGGGCACCTCATACAGAATGTCCGCTGTCAGGTTGGGGATGGCGTTCTCCACAGGGATGTTGCAGAAGAGGGAGATTTTCTCCAGGATGTCCTTCGGAACGGGGGCGTCGCTGCGGCAGATGATGACGTCGGGCTGGATGCCCAGGGACAGCAGCTCCTTGGCCGAGTGCTGGGTGGGCTTGCTCTTCAGTTCGCCGGTGCCGGGAATGGAGACGATGAGGGAGACGTGGAGGAACATCACGTTCTGGCGGCCCCGCTCGGCGGCCACCTGGCGGATGGACTCTAAGAAGGGCTGGGACTCGATGTCGCCCACGGTGCCGCCGATCTCCACAATGGCCACGTCGGTGTCGGGGGTGTCCAGGGAGTAGATGTTCCGCTTGATCTCGTTGGTGATGTGGGGGATGATCTGCACGGTGCCACCCAGATAGTCCCCCCGGCGCTCCCGGTTGAGCACGTTCCAATAGACCTTGCCGGAGGAGACGGAGGAGTTGAAGGTCAGGTTCTCGTCAATGAACCGCTCGTAGTGGCCCAGGTCCAGGTCGGTCTCCGCCCCGTCGTCGGTGACGAACACCTCGCCGTGCTGATAGGGGCTCATGGTGCCGGGGTCCACGTTGAGATAGGGGTCCAGCTTCTGGACCTTGACCCGCAGGCCCCGCTGCTTCAGCAGACGGCCCAGGCTGGCCGCCGTGATCCCCTTGCCCAGACCGGACACCACGCCGCCGGTGACGAAAATATACTTTACTGCCATATAGATTCCTCCGTTTTAGAATTGGAATGACAAAATCTTACCCCCTAAAAAAGGGGAGGGACGCCCCTGGGAGATCCTTCTCCCAACGGGCGCCCCATTGCGCTTATCTGTGATAGAGTTTGTTGGTCTGATACTGGGGCTCGCAGGTGAGCTGAAGTCCCAGCTTGCGATAGGTGATCTCGTCCGCCGGAGACAGGATGACGGAGCAGTGGGCCTGGCAGCCCTTTAGATCGGCCAGGGCGCGCAGGGCCTCGGCGGCCTTGGGCTCCGCGTTGGCGGAGGAGGCCAGGGCGATGAGCACCTCGTCGCTGTGCAGGCGGGGGTTGTTGGAGCCCAGATACTTCACCTTCACCGTCTGGATGGGCTCGATGGCCGACTGGGCGATGAGGTGGACCCCGTGTCCCCCCGCCCCGGAGAGCTTTTTCAGGGCGTTGAGCAATGCGGCGGCAGAGCAGCCCATGAGATCAGAGGTCTTGCCGCACACCAGGCTGCCGTCGGGCAGCTGGATAGCCATGGCGGGCGCGCCCGTCTCCCGGGCCACCCGGTTGGCCTCGGTGACCACGGGGCGGATGTCGGCGGTGACGCCGGCCTGCTGCATCAGCAGCTCCAGCTTGTACACGGCACTGTCGCTGCCCTTGCCCTGGCGGCGCTCGCACAGGGCGTCGTAATACCGGCGGATGATCTCCTGCCGGGCGGCCTGCTGACAGGCCTCGTCGTCCACGATGCAGTTGCCCGCCATGTTCACCCCCATGTCGGTGGGGGACTGGTAGGGGCAGCGGCCTAAAATTTGCTGGAACATGGCAGACAGGACGGGGAAGACCTCCACGTCCCGGTTATAGTTCACCGTGGTCTCCCCATAGGCCTGGAGGTGGAAGGGGTCGATCATGTTCACGTCGTCCAGGTCGGCGGTGGCCGCCTCGTAGGCCAGGTTCACCGGGTGCTTGAGGGGCAGGTTCCAGATGGGGAAGGTCTCGAACTTGGCGTAGCCCGCCACCACGCCCCGCTTGTGGTCGTGGTAGAGCTGGCTTAAGCAGGTGGCCATTTTGCCGCTGCCCGGGCCGGGGGCGGTGACCACCACCAGGGGGCGGCTGGTCTCGATATACTGGTTCTTCCCAAACCCCTCGTCCGAGACGATATGGGCAATGTTGTGGGGATAGCCCGCGATGGGGTAGTGGCGGTACACCCGGACCCCCAGCTGCTCCAGCCGGGCCTGGAAAGCGTCGGCGGCGGGCTGCCCGGAATACTGGGTGACTACCACACTGCCCACATACAGCTCCATGGAGCGGAACGCGTCGATGAGGCGGAGGACGTCGCTGTCGTATGTGATGCCCAGGTCCCCCCGCACCTTGTTCTTCTCAATGTCGGCGGCATTGATGGCGATGATGACCTCCGCGCTGTCCTTCATCTGTGCCAGCATCCGGATCTTGCTGTCCGGCTCAAACCCGGGCAGCACCCGGCTGGCGTGGAAATCATCAAACAGCTTGCCTCCAAATTCCAGGTACAGCTTGCCCCCGAACTGGGCGATACGCTCCCGAATGTGCTGGGACTGGAGCTTCAGATACTGGTCGTTATCGAACCCCTGTCTGGCCATGCCCTCACTCCTTATCTTATCGTTGCAGATCCTGTGCAAATTCATTCCTTTTTATTTTACGCAACCCACCGGACACCGTCAAGGCTTTTGAGCCGAAGAGTTCCACGAGAGTTTCCGCCGGATTTTGTGGAAATAGCGGGTAGCTTTTCCACCTCTGGTATGATAGAATAATAAAACTCACCACATTTCCTGTCCGCGTCCGGCCTGCCGGACGCATTTTATCTGCTCCCGCACAAATAGGAGGGCGTTATCAATGGAATGGAATGATCTGCTGCACATCCTGCTGATTGTGTGTCCCCTGGTATTCCTGGGGGGCATCGTGGACGCGGTGGCCGGCGGCGGCGGGCTGATCACCCTCCCCGCCTATCTGCTGGCCGGACTGGACCCCCATGCGGCCTCCGCCACCAACAAATGCGGCAACGTATGGGGCACCCTGCTCTCCGCCTACCGCTTCTGGCGCCGGGGGGAGATCCGGATGCCCAGCGCCGCCTGGGGCGCGGCCGGGGCCCTGGTTGGGGCCTGGGCGGGCGCACAGCTGAACCTCATCCTGCCGGATCGCTTCCTCTATTACATCATGCTGGTCATTGTCCCGGTGATGGCCGTATTTCTCCTTTTGAAGCGGGACTTCGGGACGGAGGACCGCTCCGGCCAGTTCTCTCCCCTCCGCCTCTCCCTGCTCTCCCTGGGCATCGGCCTGGCGATTGGGTGCTACGATGGATTTTTCGGTCCCGGAGCGGGCACCTTCCTCATGCTGGCCTATACCAGCCTCTGCAAGTTCGATCTGCTTACCGCCTCCGGCAACACCAAGGCGGCCAACGCCGCCTCCAACGCCGCCTCCCTGGTCACCTTTGCCCTGGCGGGCGAGGTGGTCTGGGCCGTGGGCATCCCCGCCGCCCTGTGCGGCCTGGCCGGGGGGTATGTGGGCTCCGGCCTGGCCCTTCGGGGCGGGGCCAAGGTCATCCGCCCCATGTTCTTTGTGGTGCTGACCATCCTTACCGTCCGCCTGATCTACGATCTGCTGGTCTAACCCTCCGTGCGCCCCCAGGGGCGCACTTTTTTACCCTGCTCCGGGACAAAGGAGAACGCAGCCGGTTTTCCCGGCTGCGTTCTAAAAAGGATGGAGGATTCAGATGAAAAAGAGTTGTGCTCTTGCCTTGCATCCTTAGGATACCCGATTTTTATGAATAAAACCAGCGCAAGTTGTTACAAAAGGATTAAACATTTTCCTTTATCCATTCTCCCCGGCCCCGTCCTCCCGCAGGCCCTGGAAAAAGTCCTGAAGGATCTCCTGGCACTCGCGCTCCAGCGGGCCGCGGTACAGCCGGGGATGGTGGTTGAAGCGCTCCTCAAACAGGTTGAGCACCGAGCCGCAGGCCCCCGCCTTGTCGTCCCGGGTCCCATAGCGCACCGTATCCACCCGGGCGTTGATGATCCCTCCGGCACACATGGGGCAGGGCTCCAGGGTGACGTACATGGTACACCGGTGGAGCCGCCAGCTGCCCAGGCGGCGGCAGGCGTCCCGGATGGCCTCCAGCTCCGCGTGGGCGGTGGCGTCGCCGTTCTCCTCCCGGCGGTTGCGCCCCTCCCCCACGATCGCCCCGTCCCGGACGATGACGCAGCCCACGGGCACGTCGCCCTCCTCCCCGGCCTGGGCAGCCAGCTCCAGCGCCCGCCGCATATAGTCCTTATGATCCATGGGTACAGCCTCCTCTTTCCCGCAGGGCGGGCGTTTTTCCACACGCCGGCCCGAAATTGTGGAACTTTTTCTCAGTCTGCCTCCCCGTAGGCCCGGGCATAGTCCTCCACCAGGTTCTGGGCACAGCGGAGCGGGTCGTCCCCCTTCCGCAGGCGGAGGGTAAACCGGGGCACGTCCCCCGGGATGAGGAGCAGGCGGTTCCGATAGCGCTCCCCGCCGCACAGCAGGGAGAAGGGCTCCAGCCGGAACTGCTCCAGGGTAAAGATCAGCTGCCCGTTCTTCTGGGCGATGTCGGTGATGTCCGCCTCTGCCGCCGCCGCCCGGAGCAGGGCCACGGAGATCAGGTTGTTCACCGTCCGGGGCGGCTCGCCATAGCGGTCGATGAGCTCATCCACCAGGTCATCCGCCTCCTCCTCACTGCGGATGGCGGCAATGCGCCGGTACAGGTCCATCCGCTGCTCCGGCGCGGGGACATACCGGTCCGGGATGGAAGCGGCCACCGCCAGATCGGCGGCGCACTCGGTGCGCTTGGGAACTGGCTGGCCCTGCTGAGTGAGCACCGCCTCCTCCAGCAGCTTCAAATACATATCATAGCCCACCGACAGCATGAAGCCGCTCTGCTCCGGGCCCAGCACGTTGCCCGCGCCCCGGATCTCCAGGTCCCGCATGGCGATCTTGAAGCCGGAGCCGAACTCCGCAAATTCCCGGATGGCCGACAGGCGCTTAGCTGCCACCTCGGTGAGCACCTTCCCCCGGCGGTAGGTGAGATAGGCGAAGGCCCGGCGGTTGGACCGGCCCACCCGGCCCCGGATCTGGTGGAGCTGGGCCAGCCCTAAGTGGTCCGCGTCCTCGATGATCAGGGTGTTGGCGTTGGGCAGGTCGATGCCCGTCTCAATGATGGTTGTGCACACCAGCACGTTCAGCTCCCCGTCGGTCATGCGGCTCATCACGTCGTCAATGGCCTCCTGGGCCATCTTTCCGTGGGCCACACCCACGGCGGCCTGGTCCCCCAGCAGCTGCTGGATGCGGCTGGCGGTGCGGTCAATGGTATCCACCCGGTTGTGGAGGTAATAGACCTGGCCGCCCCGCTCCAGCTCCCGGCGCATGGCGTCCCCCAGCACCCCCCAGTCGTGCTCCAGCACATAGGTCTGCACCGGCTGGCGGTCTGCGGGCGGCTCCTCCAGGGTGGACATGTCCCGGATGCCCGACAGGGCCATGTTCAGCGTCCGGGGGATGGGCGTGGCCGACAGGGTAAGCACGTCCACCTGGCGGAAGTTCTCCTTCAGCTTCTCCTTGTGCTGCACGCCAAAGCGCTGCTCCTCGTCCACCACCAGCAGCCCCAGGTCCTTGAACTTCACGTCTTTATTGAACAGCCGGTGGGTGCCGATGAGAATATCCACCTCGCCGTTTTCTACCTTCCGCAATGTCTCCTTCATCTGCGTCGGCGTGCGGAAGCGGGAGACCACGTCGATGTTCACCGGGTATTTGGCAAAGCGGCGCAGGGCGTTGAGATAGTGCTGCCGAGCCAGGACAGTGGTGGGCACCAGCACCGCCGCCTGCTTGCCGTCCAGCACGCACTTCATCATGGCCCGGAAGGCCACCTCCGTCTTGCCATAGCCCACGTCGCCGCACAGCAGCCGGTCCATGGGGGTGGGGCGCTCCATGTCCCGCTTGATCTCCCCGATGCACCGCAGCTGGTCGTCGGTCTCGGTGTACTCAAACTGCTCCTCAAACTCCCGCTGCCAGGGGGAGTCGGGGGAGAAGGCATAGCCCGGCTGGCGCTGCCGCTGGGCGTACAGGGCGATGAGACCCTTTGCCAGGTCTTTTACCGCCTTGCGGGCCTTGCTCTTGGCCTTCTCCCAGTCGCCGCCCCCCAGGCGGGAGAGCTTCTTGGTCTCGTTGGCGTCCTCGCCCCCGCCGATATACTTGCTGACCAGATCCAGCTGGGTGGCGGGGACATAGAGCACGTCTGTCCCGGCGTAGGCGATCTTCACATAGTCCCGCTCCACCCCGTCCACGGGCATCTTCACCATGCCCACATAGCGGCCCACGCCGTGGTGCTCGTGGACCACTAAGTCGCCGGGGGCCAGGTCGGCATAGGACTTCAGCTTCTGCCGGTTGGTGGTGTCCTTCTGCCGCTTGGGGCGGCGCACCGCCGTGCCGCCCCCCTCGGTGACCACCGCCAGCAAAATTTGAGGGTACTCCATGCCCGCAGACAGGCCCCCCAGGGTGACGACGATCTCCCCCGACTTGGGCAGGTCCTTCAGCTGGAATTCCACGGCGGACTTGACCTTCTGCTCCCGCAGCAGGGTCTGCAATTCAAGGGCCCGCTGTTCGCCCCCCGCCAGCACCAGGGAGCCGAAGCCGCTGCGCTGATAGTGGGCCAGGTCCTGCACCGCCGTCTCCAGGCTGGCCCCAAAGGAGGGCAGCTGCTTGGCCACAATGGACAGCAGGGTCCGGGGCGGGGCGGGATAGGCGGAGGTGGTAAAGGCGTCCAGATAGACCACCGCCCAGTCCTCCAGCAGATTACACAGCTGGCTGTAGCTGCGGAAGAGCTGGGCGCAGCTGCCGTCCAGCTCCCCCCGCTCCATCAGGGTCTTGGCGTCCTCCTCCAGCTGCCACTGATAGGTCTTGGCCCGCTCGGCCACCCGGGCGCACTCGGAAAAGACCACGCAGGCGTCCCCGGGCAGAAAGTCCGCCGCCGTGGCCATGTTGGGATAGATCAGGGGCAGATACCGGTCCATGGCGGGGAAGGACCGGCCCTGGGCGATGGCCTCCCGGTCCTGCTCCAGGGTGGCGGACAGCTCCTTCTCCCCCCGCTGCAGGGCCTTGGCCGCCAGCTTGCCCAGCTTCACCGCCAGACCCGCCCGGCCCCCGGGGGCCATCTGGGGCAGGGTCTCGGCGGCGGGCAGCAGCACCGCCCGGTCTAAGTTCTCCGTGCGCCGCTGGCTGTCCGGGTCGAACACCCCCATGGCGTCCACCTCGTCCCCGAAGAACTCCGCCCGCACGGGCCGGTCCATCCCAGGGCTGAACACGTCCAGGATGCCGCCTCTCAGGGCGAACTGCCCCGGCCCCTCCACCTGGTCGCACCGGGTATAGCCCGCCGCCGTCAGCGTCTCGGCCAGGTCGTTTAAGTCGTGGCTCTTGCCCACCTCCAGGGTGACGCAGCAGCACTCCAGCACCTCCGGCTCCATGGTCCGCTGCATCAGGCCCTCCACCGTGGCCACGGCCAGGGTCAGATCCCCCGTGGACAGGCCGTGGAGCATGGCCAGCCGCCGCTGCTCCCACTGGCGGGACACGGTGGCCGCGTTGTGGAAGGTGAAGGACCGGGGCGTGAGCATGGGCACCGGCTTCCCGGACAGCGCCGTCAGGTCCCGGGCCATCCGCTCCCCCTCGCTCTCGTCGGCGCACACCACCACCACCGGGCGGCCCGTCTTCAGGGCCAGCCCCGCGGCGATGTGGGCCCGGTGGATGGCCGCCACCCCAGACAGGGCCGCGGGACACCGCCCGCCCTCCAGGGCGGTCAAAAGCTGTTGAAATTCAGGAAGCCGGCTCAAAGCCGCCGTCAGCAGCTGCATCTGCATAAACAGGACCTCTCTTGAAAAATTTGGAAGTATGTGGGTGCAAAAGGGGGTAAGATCAGCCTTCCCCTGGGGGAAGGCTATATCCGTCCCGATGCAACAGCTCTCAGCCCTTCGGCGTTCCCCTCATCCGCCCCCTCCGGGGGCACCTGCCCTATCCCTTTTGTCCCTTCGGGACATTTCCCCTTGATAAGGGGAATCGGCCCCAGGGGAAGGCTTTTGGGGCCACCTCACCCATTAAACCGGTTCATCCCCCGGTCCAATCCCTCGGCCAAAATACACTCGATGGCGTCGGCGGCGCGTTTTACTGCGGCGTCCATGGTCTTTTTGTCCTCCCCGGTGAACTTGCCCAGCACCCAGTCGGCCATGTCATAGTCGGGGTGGGGCTTCTCCCCAACGCCCACCCGCAGCCGGGGGAACTGGTCGGTGCCCAGGTGGAGGATGATGTTCTTCAGGCCGTTGTGTCCCCCGGCGGAGCCGCCCTTGCGGATGCGCAGGCGGCCCAGGGCCAGGGCGGTGTCGTCAGAGACAACGAGCACGTGGTCGGGCTGGATCTTATAAAAGTCCACCGCCTGGCGCACCGCCTCCCCGGACAAGTTCATATAGGTAATCGGCTTCATCACCAGGACTTTCTGGCCGGAGATGGTGAACAGGTTGGTCAGGGCCTTGAACTTCAGCTTCTGGATGGGGGCGTTCTGCCGCTCGCCGATCTCGTCGGCCACCATAAAGCCCACGTTGTGCCGGGTATTCTCATATTTATCCCCCGGGTTGCCCAAACAGACCAGCAGCCAGGCCGCCCCGCCGGAATTTTTTCCAAACATAATGTTTCCTCATTTCGATGGTCCAAAATCCAAAGGGGGCGGGTAAAGCTACCCGCCCCTGTTGGTCTTTTTCAGTTGTGCCCTATTACAGGAACAGGGGGGAGACGGAGGTCTCCATGTAGATGTGGCTGATGGCCTCGGCAAACAGGTGGGCCACGGAGATATACTTGATCTTGTCGCAGTGCTGACCGTGGCGGGGCGGGATGGTGTTCAGGAAGACCACCTCGTCCAGCACGCTGTCGGTGATGCGCTGGATGGCAGGGCCGGACAGCACGCCGTGGGAGGCGCAGGCGGTCACGTCCTTGGCGTGGCCGATCTCCACCAGGGCCTTGGCGGCGTGGCACAGGGACCCGCCGGTGTCCACCATGTCGTCCAGCAGGATGACGTGCTTGCCCTCGACCTCGCCGATGATGTTCATCACCTCAGAGGAGTTGGCCTTCTGGCGGCGCTTGTCCACAATGGCCAGGGGCATGTTCAGCTTCTGGGCAAAGGCCCGGGCCCGGGCCACAGAGCCCACGTCGGGGGACACCACCATGGTGTCGTCGTGGCAGGAGGCATACTTCTCGATGAAGTGGTCCACAAAGATGGGGGAGCCCAGCAGGTTGTCCACCGGGATGTCGAAGAAGCCCTGGATCTGGTTGGCGTGCAGGTCCATGGTCAGCACCCGGTCAGCGCCGGCAGTGGTGATCAGGTTGGCCACCAGCTTGGCAGAGATGGGGTCGCGGGGCTTGGTCTTCCGGTCCTGACGGGCATAGCCGAAATAGGGGATCACGGCGGTGATCCGTCCGGCGGAGGCCCGCTTCAGGGCGTCGATCATAATAAGCAGCTCCATCAGCGAGTCGTTCACCGTGCCGGGCTTGCCGTCCTTCTCAAAGGAGCAGGTGGACTGGACCACAAAGACGTCGGAGCCGCGCACCGTCTCATAGATAGAGGCGAAGTTCTCCCCGTCGGAGAAAGCGCCCACCTCGGAATTGCCCAGGGGGATGCCCAGTTCTGCGCAGATGTCTTTGGCCAGCTGCGGATTGGAATTTCCGGTAAAGACCTTAATATCCTTCCCGTGTGCGATCATGTTTTGTCCTCCCATTTCGTCGGCGCAGTCCGGTCCCGCTGCGGTTTGCGCCGCCTCTCGTTTTTATTTTTTTGGTTCAGGGTGCCCGTTTCCGGGATACGGGGCCGCCCTCATTCCGCATTCGCCGCCCTCCGCCAGCCGGGACCGCCCGGCGTGTTCGGCGGCGCTGTCGCCTACATTATAGCATATTATCAGGGTTTTTTCCCCCTGACAAGATGAAAATTTTTAAACTGGGCCAGAAAGCACGATTTTCCCCGCAACATCGCCCGATTTTGGGGTTTTGTCCCGGCCTCTCCCCGTCCAAAATCAGGTCGTCCCCGCAATGGGCGTCACGCCCAGGCGGCGGCGCAGCTTGGCGGGGTGATAGATGCGGAACACCTCCAGCCCGGCGCAGATGGTGTCCACCAGGTCCACCAGCCACGCCTCCGGGGACCGGGGCAGGGCCCCGCCCAGGGGCCACATGTGGGACAGGATGATGTTCTTTTCTTTGGGGCTCAGGTCGGTGAGCGCCTGGGCGTTTTTCGCCGCCGCCCTGGGGTGGTCAAAGCACTGCCAGCCCGGGTGGGCGCTCTTGTCCTTGGAGTCGTACAGATACAGGTCGTGGAGCAGTCCGCCCCGGGCGGCTGCCCGGGCGTCCAGATGGAGGAACCGGGCCCACCGATAGGACAGATAGGCCACAAACAGGGAGTGGTCCAAGGTGCTGATGGGGCCGTGGTGCTTCCACTGGCCCATGCTGCGCACCGTGTCGCTGCCCAGCAGCTCCTCCGTAGTCGTTACAAAGTCTCGCATATAACGGTTCATAAAGTCTTCTACCTCTTGGGAAAAACGCTTCCTCTCCGGCGGTCAGCGTGTCTGGCCGTCCCCCCGGATGAGGAATTTGAATGTACACAGCTCCCGCAGACCCAGGGGACCCCGGGCGTGGAGCTTTTGGGTGGAGATGCCCATCTCACAGCCCAGACCGAACTCCCCCCCGTCGGTAAACCGGGTGGAGGCGTTCCAATAGACGGCGGCGGAGTCCACCCGGGTCTGGAACAGGCGGGCGGCGGCGGCATTTTCGGTGACGATACAGTCGCTGTGGCCGGTGGAGTGCAGGGCGATGTGGTCGATGGCCTGTTCCACGCCGTCCACCACGGCCACGGCCATCACATAGTCCAGAAACTCCGTGTCAAAGTCCCGCTCCCCCGCCTGCTCCCCGGGGATGATGGCGGCGGCGGTCTCGTCCAGGCGCAGCTGCACCGGGTGCAGCCCGGCCTTGGCCCGGTCCTCCACTATGCGCTTGTGGAACTTGGGCAGGAATTCTTTCGCGATGTCCCGGTGGACCAGGCACACCTCGGCGGCGTTGCACACGCTGGGGCGGCTGCACTTGGCGTTTTCCAGGATGTTCAGGGCCTTGTCCTGGTCGGCGTCCTTGTCCACATAGATGTGGCAGATGCCCGTGCCCGTCTCCAGCACGGGCACAGTCGCGTTGTCCACGCAGGCCCGGATGAGCCCCGCGCCCCCGCGGGGGATGAGCAGGTCCACCAGGCCCCGGGCCTGCATCAGCTGGTTGGCGCTGTCCCGGCTGGTGTCCTCCACCAGCTGGAGGGCGTCCTGGGATAGGCCCGCCTGCTCCATGCCCTTTTTCAGGGCGGCCACAATGGCCCCGGCGGACCGGTGGGCCTCCTTCCCGCCCCGCAGCACGCAGGCAGACCCGGCCTTTAACGCCAGGGCCGCCGCGTCAGAGGTGACGTTGGGCCGGCTCTCATAGATGATGGCGATGACCCCCATGGGCACGGCGGTCTTTTCGATCACCAGGCCGTTGGGCCGCTCCACCCGGGCCAGCACCTCCCCCACCGGGTCGGGCAGGGCGGCCACCTCCCGGATGCCCTGGGCCATGCCCCGGATGCGCTCCGGGGACAGGGCCAGCCGGTCCAGCATCACGTCGCTCACGGTGCCCCTGGCCTGCTCCAGGTCCTGGGCGTTGGCGGCCAGGATCTTCTCCTGCTCCGCCTCCAGGGCGTCGGCCATGGCCAGCAGCGCCCGGTCCTTGGTCTGCGTGTCCGCCATGGCCATGGCGTCCTTGGCCCCCCGGGCCCGCAGCAGCAGCTCCTGTGTGGTCATTGAGATCATCTCCTTGAATTTTCATGTAGACAAATAACATCCGCCAATAGCCTTCCCCTGGGGACATTTCCCCTTGATAAGGGGAATCGGCCCCAGGGTAAGGCTTTTTTCTTCACTTCTTCGCCACGAATCTTGTGCCCACGGCCTTGCCCTCGGCGATGTCATACAGCACCTCCGGGTGCTCGCCGTTGGTGATGACCATGTCGCAGCCCTGGGCGGTGGCCATCTGGGCGGCCCGGAGTTTCGTGGCCATGCCGCCGGTGGCCAGGTCGCTGCCCTTCTCCCCGGCCAGAGCCAGGATGTCGGGGGTGACCTCCTCCACCACGGGGATCAGCCGGGCGGCGGGGTCATGGCGGGGGTCGGCGGTGTACAGCCCCTCGATGTCGCTGAGCAGCACCAGCAGGTCGGCCTTGGCCGAGCAGGCCACAATGGCGCCCAGGGTGTCGTTGTCGCCCACCTTGATCTCCTCGGTGGCGATGGTGTCGTTCTCGTTGATGATGGGCAGGGCCCCCAGCTCCAGCAGGCGGGACATGGTGTTTTCAAAGTTCCGCCGCCGGTCCGCGTGGTCCACGTCCTCCCCGGTGAGCAGGATCTGGGCCACCGTGTGGTTATACTCGGAGAACAGCTTGTCATAGGTATACATCAGCTCGCACTGGCCCACGGCGGCGGCGGCCTGTTTGGTGGGCATGTCGCCGGGGCGTCCGGGCAGATTCAGCTTGCCCACCCCCATGCCGATGGCGCCGGAGGACACCAAAATCATCTCGTGCCCCGCGTTTTTCAGGTCGGACAGCACCTTCACCAGCTGCTCCACATGGCGGATGTTCAGCCGCCCGGTGGCGTGCGCCAGGGTAGAGGTGCCCACTTTTACCACGATGCGCATGTGTCTCCCCCCTTATCCCTTGCCCAGGGCCTGGGTCTTCTCAAAGGCGGCGATCACCGCGTCGATGGCGGCGGCCCGGAAGCCGTTGGCCTCCAGCACCCGCACGCCCTGGATGGTGCTGCCCCCGGGGGAGCACACCGCGTCCTTCATCACGCCGGGGTGCTGGCCGGTCTGGCGCATCAGCCTGGCCGTGCCCTCCATGGTCTGGGCGGCGTAAAGCTGGGCCTTGGCCCGGGGCAGCCCGCAGGCCACCGCGCCGTCGGCCAGTGCCTCGGCCAGCAGGGCACAGAAGGCGGGGCCGCAGCCGGAGACGGCGCAGGCCGCGTCGATCAGCCCCTCGTCCACCTGGTCCACCAGACCCGCCGGGCCCAGCAGGGTCTGAAAGTCCTCCAGCTCCTCTTCCCTGGTGTCCAGGCCGCAGAACTGAATGACCCCGGCCCCCACCGCCACAGGGGTGTTGGGCATCAGGCGGATGACGGGATAATTCCCCCCCGCCAGCTCCTGGATGCGCCGGGCGGTGAGGCCCGCCGCCATCGAGGCCAGGACGAACCGGTCCTTCCGCGCCGCCAACGTCGGCGCGATGGACTCCAGCAATCCCGCCATCATCTGGGGCTTTACCCCCAGGAAAATAAGTTCACACCGGGCGGCCACCGTCTGGTTGTCCGTGGCCTGACAGCCCAGCTGGTCGGCCAGGGCCTGGGCCTTGGCCGGGGTGCGGTTAGCAAGCAGCACCGCCGCTCCCCCGGCCCCCTTCACCGCCGCCTGGGCCAGGGCCCCGCCCATCTGGCCGGTGCCTAAAAATCCGATAGACTGAAACATAAGTCGTGCCTCCTTCGCCCCGGCGCCCCGGGACCATGTCCCCTTTATCATATCACGCCGGGACGAGATTGCAATTGCATTTTGTGTAAACATTTTATGACAAAGGACCCGCCGTTTCCGGCGGGTCCTTTGTTTCTCTTCTCTTCTTGTTTTCAGTCCGTCAGCACAGGCCCAGCACGTGGCGGGCCTCGCCGATCATGTACAGGGAGCCGCACACGCACACCACGTCCTCCGGTCCGGCCATGGACAGGGCCTTCTCCATGCCCTGCTGCACCGTCTCGCAGGAGTGGGCCTCGGCCCCCTCGCCGCGGAGGTAGTCGGCCAGCGCCTGGGCCTGGAGGGCCCGTTGGCTGTCCGGGGTGATGGTGATGAACGCCTTGGCCAGGGGCAGCAGCTGCCCCACCATGGAGTGATAGTCCTTATCCTCCAGCACGCCCACCAGGAAATAGATCTTCTTGCCGGGGTACAGCTCCTCCAGGGCCTGGCGGATGGCCCCCATGCACTGGGGGTTGTGGCCGCCGTCCAGGATCACGTCCGGGTCCCGGCGGGCCAGCTCCATGCGGGCGGGCCACACGGCCTTTTTCATGCCCTCCAGCACCGCTTCCTGGCAAATGGGCCAGCCCCGGCGGCGGAGCACGGCGGCGATGTCCAGGGCGGTGAGGGCGTTGCTGAGCTGATAGTGGCCCAGCAGGTTGATGTGATAGGGGCCCTCCCCCCGATAGAGGAAGTCCTGGCCGTCCCGCCCGGTGGACAGGACCTTCAGGCTGTCCGGGTCGGTGACGGTCATGGGGCTGCCCGCGTGGCGGCAGGCGTCGGTGACGACCTCCTCCACGTCCCGGCGCTGGTGATACAGCACGGTGTCACAGCCGGGCTTGATGATGCCCGCCTTCTCCCCGGCGATCTTGGCATGGGTGTCCCCCAGCTGCTCCACATGCTCCAGGCCGATGTTGGTGATCACCGCCACCTCCGGCGCGGGGATGACGTTGGTGGAGTCCAGCCGTCCGCCCAGGCCCACCTCCAGCACCACCAGGTCGCACTTGGCCTCCTGGAAATAGAGCATCCCCAGGGCGGTCATCAGCTCAAACTCGGTGGCGGGGTCGTCCATCTGCCGCCCGGCTAAAATGACCCGCTCCCCGATGCGGCCCAGGGCCTCGTCGGGGATGGGCTGGCCGCTCACCTGAAAGCGCTCGTGAAAGCGCCACAGGTGGGGCGAAGTATAAAGACCCACCCGCAGCCCGGCAGCCGCCAGGATCGAGGCGGTCATGGCCGCCGTGGAGCCCTTTCCGTTGGTCCCGGTGATGTGGACAAATTTCAGCGCCTTATGGGGGTCGCCCACCATACTCAGCAGCTTTGTGATCCGGCTCAGTCCCGGCTCCCGTCCGATCCAAGCCTCCTGGTGGATCCGTTCCACCGCTTCCTGTCCCGTCATCCACCGCACCTCCTCTCAAAGTGTTCGAATTATTCTTCCAGCCCGCACTTGCGCATGGCCGCCTCCACGGTGTGCGCCATGAGTACCGCCGTGGTCACGGCGCCCACGCCGCCCTTCTTGGGGGTGAGAGCGGCGGCCAGGGGCTCGGCGGCGTCAAAGTCCACGTCCCCCAGCAGCTCCCCGTCCGGCCCGGGGCTCAGGCCGATGTCCACAATGGTCTGTCCCCGGCCCAGGTGAGCCCGGTCAATGACCCCGGCGGCCCCGGCGGCGGAGATGATGATGTCCGCCGTGCGGCACAGCTCCATCCGCCGCTCCGGCGGGGTCTGAAGGTGGCAGGCGGACACGGTGGCGTCCTCCTGGATGAGCAGCAGCAGCAGCGGCATGCCCACGGTGCGCCCGGTGCCCACCACGGTGACGTTCTTCCCCCGCAGGGGGATGCGGTAGTGGCGGAGCATCTCCATGCAGGCGGCGGCGGTGCAGGGGGCAAAGCCGCCCCGTTCCACCGTCATCAGCCCGCCCAGGCCCGCGGCGGTCATGCCGTCCACGTCCTTCTCCGGGCACAGGGTCTCGGTGAGGCCGGGGGCGGAGAGCTGCTCGGGCAGGGGCCGGAACAGCAGGCAGCCGTGGACGGAGTCGTCCCGGTTCACCCGCTCTAAGGCCGCCACCAGCTCCTCGGGCTGGGCGTCGGCGGGCAGCAGGGTCTGGCGCACCTGAACGCCCACGGCCTGGGCCCGCTTCATGGCCGCCCGCTCATAGGCCATATCCTCCGGCCGCTGGCCCACCCGGATGACCTCCAGGGTGGCCGTCACGCCCAGCTCTCTCAGCCGGGCCGCATTCTGGGCGGTCTTTTCACTTAACGCCTTGCCCACCGGGCCCCCGGGCATCAATATGGCCATGTATGTTCCTCCTAGTGTTTTGATAAGCGTTCCCCAACAGGCGGCGCAGGGGCGGATATCATCCGCCCGCACCACCGGTACACCAACGGCGGGCGGCGAATAGCCGCCCCTACATAGGCCATCGTGACCTGCCGTAGGGGCGGCCTGTGGCCGCCCGGCCCGTCTTACCGTGTATAGATGGCCGCAGCCATGACCACGGCGTCCCCGTGGGCTTTCAGCTCCACGGCGCCCTCGTCGGCCTGGCGGCACAGCAGCAGCTGGCCCTCCTGGGCCTGGACGCCGGCCTGGGGCAGGCTCACGCCGCCCTGGACGCAGTAGAGGGCCAGGGTACACTGGGTCCCCTCCTGGGGGGCGGCCAGGGGGGCGGTCCAGCGGCAGGTGGCCCCGTCGCTCAGGGCCACGGACTGGGCGATGCCCTGGCACTTGTCCTTGCGGACCATCAGGTTATAGTCGGTACACTTGCCCCAGGACTCCACGGGCACGCCGCCGTCGAAGGAGCGCAGGGTGAAGGGTTCCAGGCCAAAGCGCGCCCCGTCACCGATCTTCATCTCCAGCTCCCCGTGGAGCACAGAGATCAGCCGGTTATAGTCGGGCAGGGGGGTAAAGTCAGAGTGCTCCAGCTCCACCCCGGCGGAGCTCAGCCGCCACAGGAAATCCCGGTCAGCGTACACCGCGCCCTCAGGGGCGATGGCCAGCTGGGTGGTGGTCCCGCCGGACCAGGTGGTGGTCACATAGTCTTCTTTGGTCAACAGCTTCCATTCCATGGCAATGCTTCCTTTCAGTGATGATTTTGTATGGATATCTCGTCCGATCCCGGTCTTTTCGTCCAAATCGTTCAAACCGTCTGGCGGGCCACGCCGGTGCGCCGCAGCAGGGCCACCATGGGGATGGCCAGAGAGGTGACCACCGCAGTGACCACGATCTCCTTGCCGAAGCGCACCAGGGCGCTGCCAAAGATCAGGGCGAAGTTGTAGTAGTGATAGATCAGGCTGTCCAGCCACAGGCACACGGTGGTGACGCAGCTGGTGACGATAGACGCCCCCAGGCACACCCCATAGCACCGCAGGGGGCGCTTCTCCAGGTGGTCCCCCCGCTTGGCAAAGGCGTTGGCCACGGCGCCCAGCAGCAGGCCCCGGGTCAGGGGGGGCAGCAGCCACAGCACGGTGGTGGGCATCAGGCCATAGGGGCCGATCATCTGGGCCAGCAGTTCGCCGAACAGGGCCACCAGGCCGCCGCCCACGGGACCGAACATCAAAGCGCCCACCACCACGGGCAGGGACTTGAAGGTGATCTCCAGATAGGGGGTCTTGATGGTCAGGGTGATGCTCAGCACGAAATAGGCCGCGGCCAGCAGGGCCACGCGGCACAGAAACATGGTTTTCTCTTTGGAACTCATAAAAAGCAGAATGCTCCTTTCACGGCGTGTTGCCATGAAAGGAGCCTGGCTCCCCATGGCAGCGGATGCGGCTTTAGCGACGCGGTGTTCCCTTCGTCCGCCGGCGACCTCCCATCCGGCGGCACTTGACGCGCTTAAGTCTACTCTGTCAATCGGTCTATGTCAATCAGTCTTTGGTTTTTAGGCGCAACAAGGTCAGCCGGGCAAAGCCCGGCTGACCCGTTGTGGAAAAAATTACATCTGAGCCAGGACGTTCTCGTAGATCTTGTCAGCCAGGGGCAGAGCCTTGGCCAGCATCTCCTCGCCCTTCTTCTTATAGTCGGCGGCCAGGTCCTTGTTCTTCAGGCTGCCGATGTTGATGAGCACGTTCAGCCAGGCGCCCTGGATACCGGCGCGCAGGGACAGGGCGGCCACGCCCAGGTCGCTGGCGGCGCTGTCGTTGGTCTTGCCCAGCAGCTCGTGGGTCATCTCCAGAGCCTTGCAGCACAGCTCCATCATCTCAAAGGGAGTGGCGGTGCAGCCCTCCAGGCCCTTCTGGATGGCGGCGGAGCGGGCGGCCTTCTCCTCGTCGGTGGCCTTGGGCATACCGAAAGCGGCGCTGACGACGTTGAACGCCTCGGTGTCCCGGTCCATCACGTCCACGAAGGCGACCTTCAGCTCGGTCAGCTTCTTCTGGCTCTCGATGACGAACTCCTGATAGTCGGCGTACTTCTCCTTGCTCTTGCCAACGGTGGTCAGACCGCACACCATGGCGGACAGAGCGGCGCCCAGAGCACCCTCCAGGGCAGCGGCAGAGCCGCCGCCGGGGGCGGGAGCGTCAGAGGCCAGCAGGTCAACAAACTCGGTGGTGGTCAGTTCGGCTAACTTCTTCATGTTCATATTCTCCTTTATTTATCCCGTTCAGGCTCAGCCCTGCATGTCCAGCAGGTGATACTCCATGACCTGCTTGTGGCAGTCGAAGTCGCGGGCCTTCAGATAGAACTCGGCGCAGTCGACCAGAGCCTTGGCGGGGGTCAGGCCAACGATCTCGCAGTCCACGACATAGGTGCCGTAGCGCTCAGCCAGAGCCTTGACCATCTCATAGGTGACGTACAGGGGGGTGTCCTCATAGTTGACCATGTTCATGGAGACCTGGGCGATGCCGCGGTCCTCCATCATGAAGCCCATGGCCTTGCAGCTGCGGAAGCCGCCGGAGGAACCACGGATGACCTTGGCGATCTTCTTGGCGATCTCCACGTCGGAGGTGGCCAGGTTCACGTTGAAGGCGACCAGGGGCATACGGGCGCCGATGGCCACGATACCGGCAGTGGGGTGGATCTTGCGCTCGCCAAAGTCGGGAGCCCACTCAGGCTGCAGCAGCTTCTCGGGCATACCCTCGAACTCGCCCTTGCGGCAGGTAGCCAGGTTGCGGCGCTCGGGACGGGTAGCGGAATCCTCATACAGGAAGGAGGGGACCTTCAGCTCGTCCCAGATGCGCTGGCCCAGACGCTTGGACATCTCCACGCACTCCTCAACGGTCACGTCCTTGGACTGGGGGACCAGGGGGATCACGTCGGTGGCGCCCATGCGCTTGTGCTCGCCCTTGTGGTGGTTCATGTCGATGCGCTCGGTGGCGACCTTGGTCAGCTGGAAGGCGACCTCCTCGATGGCCTCGGGGGAGCCGATCAGGGTGAACACGCAGCGGTTGTGGTTGCCGTCGGTCTGGGCGTCGAACAGGGTGCAGCCGGGCACGCTCTTGGCGGTCTCCACGAGGGCGTTGTAAGTGGCCTCGTCCTTCTCCTTGCTGCAGCTGAAGTTAGGGATACACTCTACCAGTCTAGCCATGATAAATTCCTCCATAATTCATAATAATAATTGGATATTTCTCAACCATGTCCGGCGGCATCCCGGCGTTATGTGGGATAACCGAACATGGAGATAAACCGTTTCACGCAGTTTGCGTAATAGATGTTGCTGCTCCACAGCAGCGTGGGATAAGATTTCGCGGGCAGCCCGACCAGGGGCTTGGAGTAGATGTTAGAGCCCGGATGGGTCTCTACGATGGACCGGGGCAGATAGCTGATGCCAAAGCCCGCCTGGACCAGCTGCATGGTCATGGGCGTGTCATAGCACTGACACACCGTGTAGGGGGTAAAGCCCTTGCGCTGGCACTCGTTGATCAGGTGGCTGCTGTAGCCCCACAGATCGTCGCTGCGCAGCAGACACATGGGCACATCTTTCAACAGCTCGATGGGGATGCTGTCCTGGTCCGGGGCCGGGTCCAGCTCCGGGCACATGACCAGCTCCAGCGGGTCCTCGCCCAGGATCTTCTCGTGGAAGTCTGAGCTGCCCTCGGTGGGGGTGCGGAGAAAGAGGACGTGCAGGTTGCCCTTGTTCAGGTCGTCCAGCAGGTCGCCCGGGGCCCCCACCCGGATATAAAGCTCTACCTGGGGATATTCCTTGTGATAGGCCTTCAGATAATTCAGCACCACCGGGGTGTTGGAGTAGACAACACCCACCTTCAACAATCCCCGCACGCCGGCATCCACGTCCCTTACGCTGTCCACCATCATGCGGAAGTTCTGGAACATGTGCTGGCTCTGCTGATACAGGCTCCGTCCCGCCTCGGTCAGCTCCACGCCCTTGTTGGTGCGCAGGAACAGACACACCTTCAGCTCGTCCTCCAGCATGGCGATCTGCCGGCTGATGGGGGGCTGCGCCACGTGTAGCTTGCGCGCCGCCTTGGAGATGCTTTTGGCCTCTGCCACGGCGACGAAGTATTCCAACTGCTTGAAATTCATACCGTCATACCTTTTTTGTATTTCTATTATATAATACAAGTATTTTCAATTATAGCATCTTTTCGATAAAATACAACTATAAATTGAAAAAACCGGTTGACAGCGCAGGCGCGGCAACAGCCCGGCCCTGTTTTGGCGGCCGAGCAAACTTTAGATAAGGGAGTGACCGGTATGGACCGGACGGATTATCAGATTTTAAACATTTTGCAGGCCGACTGCCGGGCGACGCTCAAGTGCATCGGCGACCAGGTGGGCCTGACCGCTCCCGCCGTTTCCGAGCGGGTGCGCCGCATGGAAGAGAAGGGCGTGATCCGCGATTTTCGCATCGACATTGACCGTGCCCGTCTGGACAGCGGAATGACCGGATTCATTCTGGTGGCTCTGGATCCGGAGAAGTACAACAGCTTCTGCGAGTTCTGCCGGAACGACCCCGGCATCATCAGCCATTACCACGTCATCGGCGTGTTCAACGCGCTGCTGCGCTTCGCCGTCCGCGGCACCCGGGAGCTGGACGAGCTGCTGTCCACCATCAAGCGATACGGCGACTCCCAGACCTCGGTGGAGCTGAAGACCTATTTCGAATCCAAGGACATTCCCATGCCGGAATAAACCCTCTTTTTATATTTTGTATTCAGAAGAAGAGCCGCATGGCCGAAGGGCCATGCGGCTCTTCCTCTTTTTTGCTTGGGTCGATACAGAAAGAGGGGGAACTCTTATATGGGTCCTAGATTAGAACAGGCCGGTGATCTTGCCGTCGGCATTGATGTCGATGCGCTCGGAGGCGGGCACCTTGGGCAGGCCGGGCATGGTCATGATGTTGCCGGTCTTGGCAACCAGGAAGCCAGCGCCGGCGTTGACCTTGATCTCGCGGACGGTGATCTTGAAGCCGCGGGGAGCGCCCAGCTTGGTCTGATCGTCAGAGAAGGAGAACTGAGTCTTGGCCATGCAGATGGGCAGGTTGGCAAAGCCCAGCTCAGCCAGCTGCTTAGCCTGCTTCTTGGCGTCGCCGGCCAGCACCACGCCGTCAGCGCGATAGACCTTGGTGGCGATCTTATTCAGCTTCTCCTCGATGGAGTCCTCCAGGTCATAGACGAACTGGAAGTGATCGTTGGTCTTGTCCTCAGCCAGACGGACGACCTCCTCGGCCAGAGCCATGCCGCCCTCGCCGCCCTTGGCCCAGACCTCGGACAGACGGACGTTCACGCCCTGCTCCTTGCACTTGGCCTCGACCAGGTCCAGCTCGGCCTTGGTGTCGGTGGGGAAGGCGTTGATGGCGACCACGCAGGGCAGGCCATAGACGTTCTTCACGTTGTCAACGTGCTGCAGCAGGTTGGGCAGACCCTTCTCCAGAGCCTCCAGGTTCTCGTGGTTCAGCTCGGTCTTGGGCACGCCGCCGTGATACTTCAGGGCGCGGACGGTGGCAACGATGACCACGGCGTCGGGGTGGAACCCGCCAGCGCGGCACTTGATGTCCAGGAACTTCTCAGCGCCCAGGTCGGCAGCGAAGCCAGCCTCGGTGACGGTGTAGTCGGCCAGCTTCATAGCGGTCTCGGTGGCCTGGATGGAGTTGCAGCCGTGGGCAATGTTGGCGAAGGGGCCGCCGTGGATGAAAGCGGGGGTGTGCTCCAGAGTCTGGACCATGTTGGGCTTGATGGCGTCCTTCAGAACGGCAGCCATGGCGCCCTCGGCCTTCAGGTCGTGAGCGGTGATGGGCTGGCCGGAACGGCTGTAAGCCACGACCATCTTGGCCAGGCGGGCCTTCATGTCGGCCAGGTCGGTGGCCAGGCACAGAACAGCCATGATCTCAGAAGCCACGACGATGTCGAAGCCGTCCTCACGGGGCACGCCGGAGGCCTTGCCGCCCAGGCCGCACACGATGTGACGCAGCTGACGGTCGTTCATATCAACAACGCGCTTCCAGGGGATGTTGCGCACGTCGATGTCCAGAGCGTTGCCCTGCTGGATGTGGTTGTCGATCAGGGCGGACATCAGGTTGTTGGCGATGCCGATGGCGTTGAAATCGCCGGTGAAGTGCAGGTTGATGTCCTCCATGGGGACGACCTGAGCGTAGCCGCCGCCGGCAGCGCCGCCCTTCACGCCGAACACGGGGCCCAGGGAGGGCTCACGCAGGCAGACGATGGTCTTCTTGCCCATCTTGTTCAGAGCGTCGGCCAGACCCACGGAAGTGGTGGTCTTGCCCTCGCCAGCGGGGGTGGGGCTGATGGCGGTCACCAGCACCAGCTTGGACTTGCGGGGCAGGTCCTTCAGGGCGTGGATGTCGACCTTGGCCTTGTAGTGGCCATAGTTCTCCAGCTGCTCGGGCTTGATGCCCACCTTGGCGGCAACCTCCTCAATGGGGAGCATCTTGGACGCCTGGGCGATTTCGATATCGGTCATGTTTGACAGCCTCCTTAGTTATTTTTACGATGTAGTCGGGATTCGCTTTATGGGCATATTGTACCGCATTCCAGCCATTTCGTAAATGGATTTTGTTGTCTTTTTACGCCTTGCGTCTTTACTTTTTTAAGTTCGATTCTCTTATTTTTTTCATTGCCCCCTTCCTCGTTTCACGGCATGAAAACCCGCCCCGGCCCAACCCATTTTCTCCCAGTTTCGGCGGGTCGATTTTCGTCATTTTACCAATGCCGCTCCTGTGAAAATTTGTTCCTTTCCGCATTGAAAGCGACGGCCTTTTCCGTTATAATAGATAAATCGGCCAGATGTCTGCGCCACGGAAATTCACCATGCGGCTCCAGCCCGCTCGGACGCATCCCCCGCGCCTCTGAGCCATGCTCTTGCTGCGGCATACCATATAGGAGGTGCTTGAGTGAGTAAGATCGTTTGCAAGCTGTTCGGCGTCCCCAAGATCACCAAGGACGGACAGAGCGTCTTTCTCCCCTACGCCAAGATCAACGCCCTGCTCTATTACATCCTGGTCTCCAAGGTCGTCAGCCGGGACGAGGTGGTAGGGCTGCTGTGGCCCGACGAGGACGAGAAAATCGCCAAAAAAAATCTGCGCAACGCCATCTATCAGGCCAAGAAATCCCTGGGGGAGGACATTATCATCTCCCCCAAAAAATCCTTTCTGATCTTAAACGAAGACCTGGA
>OLFT01001483.1_pt1 | contig 24241 bp, 20 predicted proteins | sample 1604921 | NCBI WGS metagenome assembly OLFT01 (sample SAMEA3888897, study PRJEB22519) | human gut metagenome | biome: human gut; feature: human-associated habitat; material: faeces | place: Denmark | collected 2013 | reverse complement strand
CTAAAATTGCTTTGATTGTATGCTCCTGGATCACCACAGCTACCGATACATTTCCACTGTATCCTTCCGCTGTTCCATAATAGATTCCTTCTTTGTATGGAACTGTTCCGGTTGTGGATGTACTCTGATTCTGACTGGAAGAACTGTTCGAGCTATTCGTTTCAGATGAATCCGAAGTCGCTCCATTTCCACTCACTGCCGCCTGACTTAATGCATCTCTTACTGCCTGGATGATTCCAACCGAACTGTACGTTGCTCCAGACACGGTATCTACATTGGTGCTCTGACTGCTGATGATCGTATTGATCAGTGCAGAGGCTTTGGAAATGTATTCGCTTCCATCTTGATTCTCCATAATCTGGATGTCTGTGATCTTTCCGCCACTGATCTCAACCTTTACTTTCAGTGTTCCACCAAATCCGGTCCCTGTTCCGTAATAAGTTCCGTCCTTATATGCTGCCGGGTCTTCCACTGTTGCGACAGAAGTAGAACTTCCTGCTGCCGCGCCGCCACCAGACTGTAACTGTCCTGTTGTTCCGCTGTCTTTTTCTCCTGTCAGTGCATTCTTCACCGCACTGATGATTCCCCGTGAACTATAGGTTGCCCCTGAAACAGTATCGACTTCCAATGTCTGTCCTTCGATGATCTTATCGATCACCGCCTGTGCACGTTTGAAAAATGCTGCATCGTCAGATGAACTCAGAATATCGATTGCAACGATCTGTTTGTCTTTGATTTGAACTGCAACCGTGATCTCTCCTGCATAACCTGTTCCAGTTCCCTTATAAACACCATCCGTCAGATCAAAAGAACCTTTTACCGCCTGCTCCTGCTCTTCTGACTTTGTAGTCTCTTCTTTTACAGAATTCGTTTGCTCCTGCGCTGCATAAACCGGTGGCTGATATCCACTCAGGGTGCCTGCTACACAGGATGCCACAACTGCTACCGAAAGTACCGGTGCAAATGGTTTCAGCTTCTTTCCTGTTTCTTTAAAATCCATTTTTCCTCCAAAATCTACTCTGTCTTACACTTTTCTATCGAATGATCTCAACTGTTCTCTCCGTTGAAAAATCATTTTCCAGCCCTTCTGTTACATATAGCGTCCCATCATCACTCATAAGGATTGCATCAAAATCATCCTTATGTTCTCTCCAGAAATCTGCCGCTTTCTCTTCTCCCATAATAAAAAGTGAAGTAGAAAGTCCATCTGCCAGTGTTCCGTCCGTACTTACAATTGTTACAGATACAAGTCCGCTTTCTGCCGGGTATCCGGTCTTTGGGTCAATGATGTGATGATACGTCACACCATCCTGTTCAAAATAGCGTTCATATCCACCAGATGTGATCACCGCTTTATCCCGAATGGATAAAACTCCCAGATAATCCTCTGTGTCGTCCGGACTCTGTACCGCAACCCGCCAGTTACTTCCGTCTGTCTTGGTTCCGAGTGCCTGTACATTTCCACCCAGATTTACCAGACCACTTGTAATCCCGTTTTCTTTGAAAATATCCATAATCCGCGAAGAAGTATAGCCTTTTGCAATTCCTCCAAGGTCGATTTTCATCTGGTCATCTTCAAAAGAGATTTCTCTCGTATCCTTATCGTATGAGATCTTCGCTGCATCCACATGCTTCAGAAGCCCTGTCAGTTCGTCAGCTGATGGGACACGAAAATTCTGTATCGGAAATCCCCACGCCTCCATAACCGGATAAATTGCGATATCAAATGCCCCATCCGTTTCCTTATTCAGTTCCAGTGCGCGCTTCACAAGATATCCGCCATCTTCTGAAAGTGTTGCACTTTTCTGTTCATTCAGTTTTACAATCTCACTGCCTGCATTTCCCGTTGATAAAAGTGTATCTAATCTTTCAATCTCTGCTTCAGCGGCATCCACCGCATCCTGTGCTTTTTCTCCATATGCTGTCACTGTCATATAGGTATCCATTGCAAAAATGTCTTTTGATGCCTCATTATCCTGAGAGGTTCGTTCTGTACTTTCCTTCGAACTGGCTGTTCCTTCACTATTTTTACTCTTTGTTGTATTCTGACCACCTTGACCGCATCCACCCGCGAATACAGATGCGCACAGACAGACCACAATGATTTTATTTTTGAATTTCATTCCGTTTCCTCTTGTTTGTATTCTCTAACTTAGAATAGTTTATATTACCGCGAGTTAGTATGTCAACATTGAAGTTGTTAGTTAAGAAACTTTCTCATTTTACAATTCATACTTGTATTCAAAAAGAGCTTATGGAAAATGTGCCATTACATTTTCCATAAGCTCTTTCGTTTCTTTCTAAGATTCTAATGTTTTACTCATAACATATCTTCGTTTCCCGCCATACTTCTTTGTCTCGAGAACTGCCTTCATTCCAAGCTTTTCCATATTGCGAAAACTGTATATATTATCCGGATGAACTGTTGCCATCAGATACCTCATCTGCTTATTTTTTACGATTGCTTCTGACTGACAGAAAAGCTCATATTGCAGTCCGTATCCCTGATACTCCGGTACTACAACAGCAATCTCCAGATGCGCAACCCGCTTCATTTCTTCCCTGGAAATCTTCAGATATTCTCCCAGGTTGTCCTCTGCCAGTCCGGGAATACGGACAATCATGATTGCTGCAGTCTGTCCATTTTTCTTTGCCAAAAGGGTAAATCCTTCCTCACGGATATGCTTTGCAAGAAATTCTTCATCCTCTGCCTCAAACCATTCTTTCACGGGAACACTTTCTCCGGCAAGCTTTACTATACGACAAATTTCAGGAAGATCCTCCTCATTCGCCCTGCGGAACTGAAACGCATTTCTCTTCGTCATACTCTCCATTTACAGCATCTCAACAAACGCAGCAAGTCTGGTGTTCAGCTGTCCGATGTCTGCCTGAGAGTAATCGGTTTCAACACTGATATACGGAATTCCCTTTTCACCTGTTACAAACTTGCGAATGGTATTGGTCTCCACATTGTAGGTATGACAGGCCTGAAGGATCATATCTACCACACCGTCTACCTGATATTCGTCGATCAGTCTTCCAAGAAGCTCCAGACGATTCGGGTTCGGCGTCATAACAGAACATCCAATGCTGAGGTATCTTCTTGCGATTGCATCGTAGATATCTTCTGCGTCCTCGTCTACCAGCTTGTCAATGGATTTTGCACCGCTGCAATTTTCAAAAGTTACAACAATACCACCGTTGTCTTCTACGGCACGGATTACTTTTTCAGTTGCTCCTCCGATTGGACATCCTGTGATCAGGATACGTGGTTTCTTCTCTTCTCTCTTGCCCTCTGCATATTCTTTTTCAATCTTCGCAGTAAGAGCATCCACTTCACCCGGGATCAGAGAACGGTCAAATTTGAAGGTGCTTCCGTACAGAACTTTGAACAGATCCTGTCCTTTGATCGGAGCTGGATCATATTTCATTACTTCATAAAGTTTCTTTAAGGATCGACGTGCCTGATTCTCTGTCTTTACAGCTTCACGGATCTGCTCTTCCGTGATCGTCACGCCAAATTTCTGTTCCAGATATTCCTTGAAACGGATGATCTCGCCTTTCCAGAGTTGAAGTCCCGGTTCTCTCTGGCTATTCGGAAGTTCCATGATAAATACATCTTTGAATTCTGACATATATTCATACATCTTCTTCTTACCATCACAGGTTGTTTCCCCAACTACTACATCTGAGAAATAGAAGAACGGACATTTGTCTGTCTTTGCAAATCCATAGCTTGATTTGATCAGCGGACAGAGGTTCTTCGGAAGATCTTTCTCTGCTTCCGGAATTGTCTCATCAGAAGTTGAGCAAAGGCTTACGCATCCTGCCCCCATCGCCATTGCAATCTCTTTCGGGAAGTATGTACAGTACGATCCAACAACCGGAACCCCTTTCTCTTTTAACTCCTTGACAGCCAGAAACGATTTCTGTCTCTGCTCTGCGAACTCCTCAAATACCTCTGGTAAATCTTTAATCAGTTCCATTTTCATTATCTCCTTTTATCCTTTTTTTCTCTGGCAAGAAGTGCTGCCCCGTATGCCCCCGCAAAACGACCAAACTCTTCTGATTCCACTTTCTGATCCAGCTTGTCTGACAGGATTCCTGTGAAATAAATGCTGTGACTGAGTCCTCCGGTCAGGATCACTCTGTCTCCAAGTTCCTTTTTCTGCGCAAGCTGCACTACTTTATTGGCAACAGAATCTACAACTCCGGCCGCAATATCTTCACGCTTTTTTCCTTCTCCGATATAGTTAATCACCTCAGATTCGGCAAATACCGTACAAAGTGAGCTGATCGGAATAACTTCTCCTGCTGCCGCCATATCAAATAATTCATTGATCGTAACACCCAGGCGGTTCGCCATGATCTCCAGAAACTTTCCTGTTCCCGCCGAACATTTATCATTCATCTGGAAATCGGATACCATTCCATTCTGTACAATGATCACCTTCGTATCCTGTCCTCCCACATCAATGATCGAACAGTCCCCTCCTGCAAGTTCACGGCCACCTCTGGCATGGCAGGTAATCTCTGTAATTACATGATCTGCAAAATCAACTGCGATTCTTCCATATCCTGTAGCAACTACCTTTGTATCATCTGAGGTAACATCTACCCCCATCTCAAGCAGCTTATTCTTGATCTTTTCGCAAGTCTCTTTGCTGCTCCATCCTGTCGGCAGTACGAAATGTTCTTTCTTATCTCCTTCAACAACAACCTTGGATGCTGTTGATCCAATATCAATTCCTACATAATTCATATTTCTTCCCTTTTCTCTCTTTAATGACATCCTGTTTCTATGCTGTTTTTCCAAAATGCCTCTGGTTATTAGGATAACATTTTCATAATATTTCTTCAATAAAACTGCCTGTTTTACTTATTGTTTATCCGGATAGACCGACTTCTCTATAGAGTTTTTCTATTGTAAAATTTCTCCGATATGTAGTACCTTCTATTCGGAATCTCCTGTTAAAAAATGAGCCTGCCTAAAAAGCAGACTCATGCACTATTCTTCATTCTGATAGCGGATTTCCATCAGGCAGAGTCCCTGCGGCGGTGCCGTGACCGCTTCCCTGGTTCTTTCTCCGCCTTCCAAAAGTTCCTTTACCTTTTCCGGTTCGTAAAATCCTCTTCCGACACGCACCAGTACTCCGGCTATGATGCGCACCATGTTATACAAAAATCCATTTCCCGTAATCCGGATCGTAATATGCTCTCCGCTTTGCAGAATCTGCAAATCCGTGATTGTCCGCACCGTTGTCTTTGCATTAGTACGGATACAGCAAAATGGTGCAAAATCGTGTTCTCCTGCCAGATAAGCCGCTCCGCGTCTCATCTGCCCCACGTCCAGGTCAAAACTTACAAAGTAATTATAAAGCCTCTCTGTCGGAATCGGCACTTTCGTATTGATGATATGATATTCATAGGTTTTCAGAGTATCCTGATAACGTGGATGCCAGTTAAGATCCACCTCATCTGATTTTACAACTACAATATCTTTCGGAAGACGCTGATTCAGGGCATAAGAAAAACGTTCTGCCGGTATCCTGCTTTCCGTGTCAAACACAGCAATATTTCCTCTTGCATGAACCCCGGAATCCGTCCGGCTCGCCCCTATCACCTGAATCTCTTCTCCGGTGAGCTTACAGATTGCCTTATTCAGCACTTCCTCGATCGTAATTCCATTTGGCTGGATCTGCCAGCCACAATAATTTGTTCCATCATAAGCCACTGTTAATCTGATTCTTCTCATCTTATGACTCCTTAAAAGATCCACAGCTTGAATGGAACATATCTTCCAACAACAAATGCGATCACAACATACAGGATCGTAATCAGGTATGCCATGTGGTCAGCACTCTTATAAATCAGAGGTTTCATCTTGGTTCTGCCATTGCCACCGCGATAACATCTTGCTTCCATTGCCATTGCAAGATCATTGGCACGGCGGAATGCAGATACAAAGAGCGGAACCAGGATCGGAATCATTGCCTTTGCCTTCTGGATCAGATTTCCACTTTCCATATCCGCACCTCTGGCAATCTGTGCCTTCATGATCTTATCCGTTTCCTCCAGAAGGATCGGAATAAAACGAAGTGCGATCGACATCATCATCGAAATCTCATGTACCGGTACATGGAGCTTATTCAATGGGTGAAGAAGCTTCTCCAGACCATCTGTCAGTGAATTCGGTGTAGTTGTCAGTGTCATAAGTGAGGATCCCATAATCAGATAGATCAGCCGGATCGCCATATAAACCGCTGTGCTTAAGCCGTACTCCGTGATCTTGATAAAGCCCACATGGACCAGTGTCTTTCCGCCCGGTGTCAGAAATAAGTTGAAACATACTGTGATCAGAAGCAGAATGATAATTGGCTTCAGTCCTCTGACAATGAATTTAAACGGTACCTTCGCCAGCTTAATGCATCCAAACAGGAACACAGTCGCAAGTACATATCCCAAAATACTTTTAAATGTAAAAAGAGAAATCAGATACAGCAGTGTGCATACAATCTTCACACGCGGATCCAGCTTATGGATACGGCTGTCAGCCGGATAATATTGTCCAATCGTTATGTCTCGAATCATTTGGCTGCCCTCTCCTTCTTCAGTGCTTTCATAATGCCATCCGCTGCTTCTTCTATCGTGGTTGCATCTGTCGGAACATCCATTCCCTTTTCCTTCAGCGCATGCATGATGTACGTTACCTGTGGTGCTGCAAGTCCCACACTCTCCAGTTCTTTGTAGTGTGCAAACACTTTCTTTGGCACATCATTAAACATGACGCTGCCTTTATTCATCACAATAATACGATCCACATATTTTGCAATATCTTCCATACTGTGGGAAACTAAAATGACAGTCATGTCTGCTTTTTCGTGCAGATAGGCAATCTGATCCAGGATCTCATCTCTTCCCTTCGGATCCAGTCCTGCAGTCGGTTCATCCAGAACCAGTACCTTCGGACGCATTGCCAGTACACCTGCGATCGCTGCACGTCTTTTCTGCCCGCCTGACAGATCAAACGGGGAATGATCGAAATATTTTTCTTTGAGACCAACAAGCTGCAACGCCTCTCTTGCCCGCTTTTCACATTCTTCCGGTGAAAGTCCCTGATTCTTCGGTCCAAAACAGACATCCTGAAGTACATTGACCTCAAAAAGCTGATGCTCCGGATACTGAAAGACCAGCCCGACCTGATTTCGCAGCTCACGTAAGTTATAGTTTTCTCCGTAAATATTCTCTCCGTTGTAATAAAGTGCTCCGCTTGTCGCCTTGATCAGTCCGTTCAGATGCTGGATCAGTGTCGATTTACCGGAGCCGGTGTGACCAATGATCCCGACAAATTCACCGTGTGGGATTTCCAGGGATACATCCTTCAGCGCATGCTTTTCATATGCAGTTCCTTCACTGTATACATAATTGATATGTTCTAATTTAATCGACATAATATCTCCACCAATTCTTCCTTCTTCAAAACTCCCGCCGGAATATCAAGTCCTCTTTTTCTCAGTTCATCAGCAAGGATCGTCACCTGCGGCACATCCAGTCTGTAGTGCTTTAAAGTATCCACCTGTGAAAAGATTTCTCTCGGTGTTCCCTGCATTACCACATGACCGTGATCCATTACGAATACGTGGTCTGCATCTACAACCTCTTCCATATAATGAGTGATCAGAATCACTGTAATGTGTTCTCTTTTTCTCAGCTCCATCACACTTCGAAGTACTTCTTTTCTTCCATTCGGATCCAGCATCGCAGTTGGCTCATCCAGTACAATACACTTTGGACGCATTGCCATGACACCGGCGATCGCAACCCTCTGCTTTTGCCCCCCGGACAATTTATTCGGTGAATGGTGACGGTATTCAATCATCCCAACCGCTTTCAGACTATCTTCCACTCTCTGCCAGATCTCCTCTGTCGGCACGCCCAGGTTCTCCGGACCAAATCCCACGTCTTCCTCAACGACCGTTCCTATGATCTGATTATCCGGATTCTGGAATACCATTCCGGCGCTCTGACGTACATCCCACAGATGTTCATCTTCCTTCGTGTCCATTCCGTCTACCCACATAGTTCCGTCTGACGGAACCAGCAGGGCATTCATATGCTTTGCAAGTGTAGACTTCCCAGAGCCATTATGCCCCAGGATTGCAATAAACTGTCCCGGCTCGATATCCAGCGATACCTCATCAATAGCGCGGCTTTTCCCTATAATATTACCTTCTTCGTCACGCTTTGCATATTCAAATACAAGTTTATCTGTCTTGATCATTTTCATGGTATTTCCTCATATCCATTCTGTAATTTATCTGTCCATACTGTACTAGATTATAACCTAACTGGAATGCCTATGCAATTGATTTCCTGATTGTATCAAAAAAAGAATGCGCCTTCGCACATTCTTTCCCTGTGTTTCTACTACATTTTTTCAATCTTATCCCTAAGTTTCAGCATTTTTGCATCCAGCTCAGAAATTTCATCTGCATAGGTTTTTAATTCCTTTGCAACCTCTTCATTCTCTGTCTTCTTATAAAATATCTGGTACTCAAGCACAGACCAGTAATCCATTGCCACCGTACGGAGTTGGATCTCCACCTTTTCCTTCAGTGGTCCTTTGGATGAATAAATTGGGACCTCCACGATCATGTGAAGACTCTTGTATCCGTTCTTTTTGGGATTCTTAATATAATCTTTCTCACGGATGATCTGTACATCTCCCTGCGCTTTCAGACGGTCTGCGACCTCGTACACTTCATCTTCAAATGGACAGACCACGCGGATTCCGATCAAATCCTTCAGTTCTGCTCTTGCCGTGTCAAAATCCGGCTCCAGACCTTTCCGGATCAGTTTTGTATAAATACTCTCTGCCGTCTTCACTCTGCTGCTGATCTGGTTGATCACAACATGGCGTTTCTTGCGCGAAAGATCTGCATTTATCATATTCAGCTTTGCTGTAAGAAGATCGATTGCAGCTCTGCATCTGAGCTGATACTTCTGATCCTGAAGCGAACGGTCTATCTCTGCAATCTCTTTTGCAGCCTCTGTCCGGATCAGCTTTTCAGGGCACTTATTTTTCTGCTTTATCTTTGCCTTCTGTTTCTTTGGCATAGGCATCTCCCTCTTTGTCTTTTTTTTCACACAATATACATTGTATCATCTTTTGCCCTGAAAATCATCAATTCTTGTTCAAGGAAACGTTAAATTTTTTCTTCCAGATTCAAAAAGCGCAGTAAAAGCTCTGCATTCATCCGTGCAATATTGTCGCTCCAGTCAATCTGCAGAAGTTCGTTTACCTTGTCGATCCTCTTCCTGATCGTATTGATATGTACATATAATTTTTCAGCTGTTGCGCTGTAGTTCATATTATTTTCCAGATATACTTTTAAAGTCTTTAAAAGCTCGATATTCTTTTCATCTTTCAGGAGTACACTGTAAGTCGAGAGCATATGAGTAAGCTCTTCTTCCGGGATATCCAGCCATGCAAGTGCACCAAGCTGAGAATACTCCCATGCAAAAAGGCTTGGATAAATCATTTTCCCCATATTCAGTGCTTTCTGGCATTTCTCTATGCTCTGACGGATACGTCCAAGAGAAGCGGCATCCAGTGAATAACCAAATTCCAGTGCCGTCTCCGGACAGCTCTTCAGAACTCTTCTCCGGAATTCTTCCAGAAGTGCCAGGATATGACCTTTCTCCCAGTCTTCTTCTCTGTCCTCCAAAAAAAGAATTCCCACATTTTCTCCGATCATTGCGATTCTGGCATATTTGATCAGACTGCTTTTCCTGTAAGCCTCAAGGATCTCTTTTCTCCGGTTTGGAAGTTCTTCCTGATTGTCCGCGCGCCGGAACAATACATACCTGTATTTTGTACTCATGGAAATTCCCTGTACATTCGCCTGAAACATCATCTTCTGTGTATCATCTTCCGTTGCACTCAAAGCGTATAACACAAAGTTCTCAAATCCGATATTTCCCATGTTCTGCGCCGCTACGATCTGCTCATATAATCCCTGCAGCATCAGATAGGCAATCCGGATACTGTATTCATCATAATAATCCAGGAATTCCCGCGCTTCCATCACGGCAAAATACGCCTGTACACTTCCATTTACAGAAATCGGGACCCGTATCCAGCTGATTCTCGGTCCCTCCTGGTGACTCTGATTCACAAGACGGTATCTCACCATGTCCATGTAATCACAAAGCGTATGCCGGGTATACGGCATTGACGGCTCCCAGAAATCCTCTGTTTCAAGTCCGAATCCTTTTGCTATCTTCTGAAAATTCATCGAACTGTAATACGCCTCTTCTTCTACAAAATCATATAAAAATGCCGGGAAACCCATCTCAGCCTCCATCGCTTGCAAGATCCGTTTGATCTTCTGCTCTTTATATGAAAAATTCGACATCTGAAATGTCATATGACTGGTATTGATCCGCAGCCTGCGTATGGTCCGGTTCAGCACAGCAGTATTAATCTGGCTCATCACTTCCATCCATGGTGCTGAAAATGGCATGGAGATAAGGGGCACCTCATACTGATCAAAAAGCTCCAGTATTTCCTCCGGTATTTTCTCCAGATATCGTTCTCTTTTGATCATCATTCCCGCTGATTTCTGGATACTTCCCTCCCGGAATGCTTTTTCAATACAATCTGGTTCCTTTGCAATAACGTACCCTGATGAAAGTACCAGTTCCTTCCCTTTTGTCCAGTGAAATGCATCCGGTGCCTCCATAACTGTGATCCCCTGGATCTCACGGTGCAGTCCCTTTGCCCCCGCCAGAACGTAAAAATCCTTAAAATATTCCTGCGATAATAATTCCTGTATTGCGATACCCATTTCTGTCTCCTGCCTGACTGCACTTATCCCCCTCACACAGTCTGTTTTTCTCCTATTTTCTCAGTGTAACATTCATGAAAATTCTTGTCAAATCCAGTCACACACTTACTTTTTTTCCTCATAAAAATCCCGGAAACCTCACGGCTCCGGGATCTTTTTTCTTTACTTTTTCTTGTTTTTATTCACCGTCATACATCGGTGCATATGGTTCTCTGTCCTGCGCATCGAATTCGTCCTGAATTTCTTTTCGCAGTTCCGGCTGTGTATACAGGTCATATGCTGTTGCTGCAATGACTTTTGCTGCGTAAAATGCACCTTTCTGTCCGATCGTGCTTCCGGCAGATGCACAGCTCTGCCAGGTATGCGGTGCAACACCAACCGGCCAGCAAACTGCAGTAAAGAGGTTCATCGGCATCATCTGGCTCACATCTCCACTGTCCGAAGAAGCAGTAAGCGGTGCTTTTTCCCAGGCATTTCTGGAAACAACACCATCTGCTAATGCCTTTTCTTTTGCTTCATACATTCTCTGATCTCTGTCTTTGATAGCCGGATCAACGGTAGCCTGCAACTGTCTTGCAAATTCCATTTCCTCTTCCGTATAAGTTGGTGTTCCGACCTCCTGCAGATTCTTCCATGTCAGATCTGCAAATGATTTTTCGCTGACCATATCGCAGCAGCCATATTCAATTTTGGTCTCAACCTCCGTCTCTGTCATCATTGCAGCACCTTTTGCCACAAGTGTCAGTCTGCGGAGAATGTCTTTTACATCGCTGATGTGCGGAGCCCTTGTAAAATACCATGCACTTGCTTTATCCGGCACGATATTCGGTGAAAATCCGCCACTGTCTGTAGTATAGTGGATTCTTGCCTTGTCAACTACATGCTCTCTTAAATAGTTGGCGCCTACACTCATAAGTTCCACTGCGTCAAGCGCACTCCGCCCTCTTTCCGGTGCAAATGCTGCATGTGAAGTTTTTCCTTTGAAATAAAACTTCGCAGATGCACTCGCCAGATATCCTTCATCATAAATCATGTTTGCAGACATCGGGTGCCAGCTCAGTGCCATATCGCATCCGTCAAACATATGATAATATGCCATTTTTACTTTTCCACTTAGCAATTCTTCTTCCGGGCATCCATAGAATCTTAAGGTTCCCGGAATTCCTTCCTGCTCAAGAAACCGTTTGATCATGATCGCTCCTGTCACAGCCCCTGCGCCCAGAAGGTTATGTCCACATCCATGTCCTGCTGCTCCCGGTGTTACCGGCTCTTTCGTGATCTGGCATTTCTGGGAAAGTCCAGGAAGCGCATCATATTCTCCAAGAACAGCGATCACCGGTTTGCCACTTCCATATTCTGCATAAAACGCATGTGGAAGATGTTCTTCATTTACAATCACAAATCCTTCATGATGAAGAAGCTCACGGATCATATCCGCTGACTTCTGCTCATTCCCGCCACTCTCAGGATTATTCCATAAATTAGTGCAGATGTCCACGCAGGTAGACCTAAGTTCCTCCATCTGCCCAAGCATCTCTTTTTTCGTCATATCTACCTCTCCTTTTCCATCCAATTATACACTATTCTTACTTTCCGGCTTCTTTTTTCTTTCCATAAGTTGCAAGTGTTACACCGATTGCTACAAATACACTTGCAAGAGTTGTCAGATAGTTTGCTGCTCCCGGAAGCCAGTTGAAAAGACCTGCGTTAATTGCAATACCGATGAGAATTGCAAATGCAAGCATACCACCTGCAAATTTGATTCTTTTCAGTCCAAACTGCATAAGCAGGGCACCAAACAGTGCCGGAAGCAGATAATTCAATGCCTCTATCACACTTGCCGGCATTGCTGAAAGTACAGAGCTTCCGAGGATAACTCCGATTGTCAGCACAGATACGTTGATGACGATGGATGTCGCCATACCGATTACTGAAACGATCGAACCTTTTTCTGTTCCTGGTTCAACGTCAGCTGCGACCTGAGCCATACCGGCACAAGGAACTCGCATATTGGAAATATTTCCTGACAAAAATGCCATGTATGTACCTACCGGACCAAGTACGGTAAAGTAAGAAATCGGTTCTACAATCCAGAGGAATCCGAATGCACTTGCTGCAGAAATAAATGCGGTGGCAAGTGCAGCAGGTTTTGGAAGAAGTCCGTACACAACTGCCAGTACAAGTGCCGGCAGGAAAGATAATACAGCTCCAAGCAATCCGGTAAGTTTACCAATCTTATGCATCTGCGGCATATATTCGCCTTCATAAAAATCTTTTTTTTCCATGTTCGCTCCTCCTTTAAATCACGGCTGTGATGATCATTGCTGCCAGAATTGAAATCGTAAGATTCCATTCTTTCAGCCACTTGATATTCTTTTTTTCTGAAATGGTTAAAAGTATTGCCATAAATACAGCTCCAAGTACGCAGGCAACTGAGTTTTTATTCAGCTTGATCAGATGAGAAGATGACATTGAACTAAATGCACCAATGATAGCCGCACTTGAAATTGCCATCAGTTTTGCCGGATCTCCACCTGAAATTTTGTGCTGTACCTTGTCCATACGGCTTGCAGAAATAGTTGCAAAGATGATCCATCCGATCGATCCAAGGATCATGGTCCATACTGCCATATCAAGTTCCAGTGGTGTCAGTGTATCTGCTCCAAGCTGTACACCAACTGATGCAGTACCAAAACCTGCTGCGATAGATTCAAACATAACGGAACCGATCAGGGAAAGTCTCATCCACGCCATCGGTCCTCCAACAGTGATCAGAAGGGAAAGCATTCCACTTAAGATTACAATAGATGGTCCAATGGAAGTGATCGCGCTGCTCTTGATTGCGTTCTTCATCTGCTTTTCTGTAAGTCCGATCTTCTTTCCTGCCGAATAAGATTTTTTTGCAAAGATCAGGGCCTGTGCGATAACGAGTATTACCGGGATTCCACAGGCGATCCACATCGGTATACTGTTGGCGATTTTCATAGCATCCATATTGCTACCTCCTTAGAAATAAATAAAATATTCATAAAATTTATTGAAATTATAATAAAATTATCGCGATAATTCTATGAATAAATATTCACTTTTCTTTTAAAAGGCATATAGAGGTGAAAAAAAATTCACTTCCATATGCCCTTTCATGAAAAAATATTTTATTGATAAATTCTTTCAGCAAACAATTTGTATTGCCATTTTCTATAAGCCTTTCAAAACTTCCACTTCGCCAAATGCTTTCAGAAATTGTTTTTTTCCATATCCCGGAAATTCCAGTTCGATCATCATCTCGTCCTCAGAAATAATCTCCCCTTCCCCGTACTTCGGATGTCTGCCTTTTCGCTCTGGCTTCCGTGTTTCTTTCTGTTCTTCTTCCTCCTGCTTTTTCTCCCTGATCAGCTCCCGCGTATCTTTCCGCAGTTTCTGCAGATTCGCTTTCCGCGACTCACTTCCCGGCTTTTCTTCCCAGTCGAGCAGCTCCTCCGGCAGCATCCGCAGATAATTGCTTGGTGTCTCATATGTCCCCGGGATCGTCGGATTTGTATAATAGGAAAGTTCCAGATTCTTCCTTGCACGGGTCAGTCCTACGAAGAACAGACGGCGCTCCTCTTCTTCCTGTTCTATGCTTTTGCAGCGAAGCGGGATCAGTCCCTGATTCATTCCAATGATGAATACATAGTCAAATTCCAGACCTTTTGAGGCATGCAGTGTCATAAGATGAACTGCGTCTTCTTCCTCCGTCTGTCGTTCTGTATCTGCCGCTTTTTCCATCATATGTTCGCCTGAAACCACATTCAGCTTCCCTTCTGCAACATACTCCCGGATCATATGAGGTCTTTCCGGAACCGGATCCTCATCCTCTTTCTGTTTTGCCGGAAGAACATAAGGAAGTTCTACTCTTTCAAATACTTTTTCCAGAATCTCTGCCTGCTTCTGCACCCGGTAGAAAACCGCAATCTCCCGGTAAGGAAGTCCCTGCTCATGAAGCTCACGGATTCGCTCTGTCAGATACTCTGCCTCGATAAATGAATCATAATGATTCCTTACCAGAATCTTCTCCCCTCTTTCGCCACTTCCCTCAATCTTTCCTCCAAACTGAAGAAACCGGTTCGCCGCTTCCAGGATCACTTCATCGGACCGGTAGTTAACCGGCAGAGTCAGTTCTTTTGCGCCAAATCTGTGCTTGATCAGGAAGAACATATTCGGTCCGGTTCCTCTCCAGCTGTAGATCACCTGATTCGGATCCCCCACCGCAAAAAAGTGGGTCTGTGTGCCTTTTAACGCCTCCAGAAATTTCAGCTGTTTTTCGTCACTGTCCTGTACCTCATCGACAATGATCCACTTAAGATCCAGCACCTCTTCCTGCTCTTTTGCCACCTGCGTTCCTTCTTCCAGAAGATCTGCAAAAGACATTTTATTCTGCTGTCTTTTTGCCTTCTCAAGAAGCGGAAAGATCTGAAACAGATCATCTTTGTATTTTCCCTGTGTTCTTCCTTTCCGATATGCCGCGTAATCCTCTTCCATCCGCTTTTTCAGACGGTTCTGGTATTTGATCTTATAACCGCCTTCTTTTGCGATGGCAAGCACCATTTCCATTTCATCTTCCGGTGTGATAACGGTAAATTCCCGGTTCCATTCTTCCAATTTTGTTCCGTCTTCTGCCTTTTCCGGAAGAAATCTTCGCAGAATCCTTAAGGCAACACTGTGAAAGGTTCCAAATCCCCACAGTTCTTCTTCCGTAAGCTCTGCTTCTTTTCTGGATAGACGTTCTGCGATCTCATCTGCCGCCTTGTTGGTAAAGGTAAGCACTGCCATTTTCTCATACGAAACCTGCTTTTTCTCATGCAGATGCCGCACTTTCTCGATCAGCACTGTTGTCTTTCCGCTCCCTACATTTGCATTTACCAGACATGCCGGGCTTTCATCCAGCACCGCCTCCTGCTGGTAAGGATTTAAAGTTTTTATTTCTTCTATATTATTCATTTCCAAGCTGTTCATCATATCGCCTTTGCAAACGGTCTCTCTTCTTCTGTCGTTCTTTTTTCTCCTGCTCATCCATTTTCGCTTCATACCGTACCCGGATCTGCATATCCGCCGGACAGATCACATGATACCGCAAGGTATTGGTCAGACTTTGGAGGTTATCCGGCTCCATCAGCCATTTTGCATAAAATTCATTTTCCATCGTCAGGATCAGCTTGTGTCCTTCTGTACTGACTTTTTTAATGGTCTTCAGGAACTGCCCGCCTGCCTCGCCATTTTTGACCACGGCATAACAGACCTTCTCCCACTCATCCGGCAGATTGAAAAAAGAAAATTCTTTCCGGATCACAGGCTGTGGCTCTTTGATATTTTTCTTCAGATAAACCGGTGGTTCGCTCTCTTCCAGAAGATTATCAAGTCCCCACAGAACCGTCTTCTTATCCAGATTGTAGTCACCTACGCATGCCGGACAGCCATCCTCACACGGACATCCGCTGATCATTTTAATCGCACTTTCCAGAATTTCCGGGATCAGATCATAGATCTTCTCCGAATAACCAAGTCCGCCCTCATATTTGTCATAAATGAAGAGGGACACCTTTTCCTCCCGGAACTCATCCGGAATGGTCGCATTGTTGGACATGGTCACATCGATATCATCCCGTTCCGTCATCGTCACCATCATTACCGCATTCTTGATCGCATACTGCATTCCGTCAAAATGATTGTTCAGCACCATCTCTCCCATCCGATTTGGCAAAAGAAGACTCCGGTAGACTCTGACAACATTCTCCGGCATCGTAAGCCAGGTGCTTTCCGTGCCATAATCCTTCTGAAGCGGCTGTGTCAGCGTCACATAGCCCAGATTCTGATGGTTATGGAACTGCAGTTTCTTGTACATGGCAATGATTTCGTTTACATTGATATCTCCAAAACGGATTTCCGTCCTCTGGTAAGCGTCCTCCTGAAATACATGCAGGATACGCGTCTCTTCCTGTCCTGCCGGTACCGTATAATAATCCCCTGTAAACGGAATGGCGTAAGCTGTCCGGCTGACCAGATCCATCTTCGTGATCTCATAGGATGCACCATCATGCATATATACAGCACCCGGATGGATCTCATGGTATGCCTGGGATTCGTCCATCTCCGTGATCTCATGTCCGTCCTCCTGCGCGAGCAGCTTGAACCTGGTCTTGTCCATATTACGCAGGCTGTAATCCCCTGCCGGAAATGCAGGTCCCGCCCAGGCAAATCTTCCGGCAAGGCTTTTTACTTCTCCGGCGCTTAAAAGCACCGGGATCATTTCTCCAAGATCCGGAAAAAGCGCAATATCATCCAGTGAAAGTGGCATCTCAGCAGCCGCTGCGCGCAGATGTGCAAGCTCGATCAGAAGATTGTCCGGATCCACGATCGCATTTTCACTTTCTCTTGAGAACAGCCATTCCGGATCGATGGCAATGTACTGGTCAAACGGTTCATTTTCCAGGATCAGATAATTGACACAGGCACTGCCGCTTCGTCCGGCACGTCCACTCTGTTGCCAGAAGGACGCCCTTGTCCCCGGATAACCAACGATCACAGTTGCATCCAGCTTTCCGATGTCGATCCCAAGCTCCAGTGCATTCGTCGATACCAGCCCGGTCAGTTCTCCCTCCGTCATCTTCCGCTCAATCTCTTTTCGCTCCAACGGGGTATAACCGCCACGGTATCCTGCGATCAGATCTGCCGGATTCTTGCCGCCCACCCGCGCCATTCCAAGAAATCCGGCAGCCTCTAATTTATCCTTTGCTTCTTTTAGAATAACTTCTACATTTCTTCTGGATCGTCCAAAGGTGATAAAATGATGATCCTCTTCCACCAGCTCCGGTATCAGTCCGGCTGCCACGGTTGACGCCGCAATCCTTCCGTATACTTTGTCATTATTCCCCTTGATCTCCGGCGGCTGGATAATACAGTATTCCTTCTCCGGTGCCGGCGATCCATCCCGGTCAATCAGCGTAAATCCGCTTCCACAGATCTTTTCGGCAAGCTCTACCGGATTGGCGATCGTCGCGGAACTGCACAGAAAATGCGGATTCGAATGGTAATACCGGCAAATCCGGTGCATTCTCCGGAAAATATTTGCCAGATGTGCTCCAAAAGCACCGCGGTAAGAATGAAGCTCATCGATCACTACATATCGTAAATTTGCAAAAATCGCGTCAAACCCGTAATTGCTGTGATTCGGAAGGAATGCCGAGTTCAGCATCTCCGGATTGGTCAGGATAATATTGGCACTCTTGCGGATCCTTGTCCGCTCGGCAGGTTTGGTATCTCCATCGTACACGCCTGCTGAAACTCTTCCCTCTCCGAAAAATTTCAAAATCGACTGCATCGCGCGGTACTGGTCACTTGCCAGTGCCTTGGTCGGATAAATAAAAATCGCACGTGTCAGCGGGTCTTCCAGAATTTCCTGCAATACCGGGAGCAAAAAGGCAAGCGTCTTTCCACTTGCCGTCGAAGTCGTAATAACCACATTTTTCCCAGCTCTGACCTTCTCAAACATCTCAACCTGATGTGCATAGAGTCCGGAAATATGGTTGCTTTCCAGATATCCCCGGATTTCTTCCCGGAACTCCTCCGGGTAGTCCCGGTACAACGGCTCCCTTTTCTTCATTTTTCTTGTATAAATGATCAGCTTTTTAATTTCTTCCGTCATGAATTCCTCCATAATTTAAAAAATGTGCACCTATGGCACGCAATACCTTTTATTTCACAGGAAGTTCCCGTAGAATAAAAGCCAAACACATATTCGTATGTACAGTATAGCATGGCTTTCCCATTCCTTCCATAGATATTTAGTGTATAGATATATTCTATATCATTCATGTAGATTATCTATAAAAAATGTTGTCCATGCAACATACATTTTATTAAAAGAATGTTAGATTTTTATTTTGGATATGTAAATTTTATTCAGGGAGGAATACATACAATGAAAAAGAGATTTTTATCAATCGCTCTTACACTTGCTATGGTATCATCTATGGCAGTAGGATGCGGAAGCAGCAAGTCAGATTCTGCTGACAGCAAAAAAGAAGAGAGTGCAAAGACAGAAGCTTCTGCCGATACAGAAAGTAACCAGATCTTATTTAACGGATCTTCTACTTTAGCACCGGTTATCACTTCTATGGCTACTACTTTCTTTGATACTTATGGAACATGGGATGCATATGATTCATCTCTTCCAAAAGAAGATATCGCAATCTACGTTTCAGCAGGCGGATCCGGACAGGGAACCAAAGCCGTTATCGATGGAACTGCAACATTTGGTATGGTTGCAAGAAGCGTAAAGGATGAAGAAAAAGAAGCAATCAAAGATGAAAAAGAATACCAGGTTGGTATCGATGCTCTGACGATCGCAGTAAACCCGGCTAATCCAGTAAATGATGTTCTTGATAACCTTACAACGGAACAGATCGTAGGACTTTTCTCCGGCGAATATGCTACATGGAAAGATCTTGACTCATCTCTTCCTGACGAAGAAGTTGTTGTTATTACACGTGATATCAACGGTGGAGCTCACGAAGTATTCCAGAAGAATATCATGGGTGACACAGAAGTAAAAGCGGATGCGATCCAGGCTTCTTCTATGGGTGAACTTGTTCAGGATATCATTGATAACCAGTACGCAATCGGATATGCTTCATTTGGTGTTGCTAACCAGAATGAAGGAAAAGTAACTCCACTGAAAGTAAACGGTGTTGCTGCAACAAAAGAAAACATTCTTGATGGATCTTACATCATCCAGAGACCACTTCTTCTTGTAGGTTCTGGTGATCCGACAGATGTACAGCAGGCTTTCCTTGATTACGTTCTTGGTGATGAAGGACAGAAAACTGTAGAAGATATGGGATTCATTCCTATGAAATAATCTTCCGATATTGAAGGGGTGTGCAAAGACACACCCCTTTTTCTTGCTATATGTCGCTGGTTAATCCCAGGGATCAATTTTGATTTGTATCCGGACAGCGCTGTCTGTCCTGCATCATACCTAGAAAGGATTTACTATGTTTAAGAAACTTTCAGATAAATTCAGCAAAGGAATCATTTATCTGGCTGCCTTTCTCGTAACGGCACTGATGGCAGTCATGATGATCCATATTGTGAAGGAAAGTATTCCTGCCATTTCACAGCTTGGAATCAAAATGTTCCTGCCTACCACTGAATGGCGCCCTGTCAGTCAGAAACCGCAGTACGGACTTTTACCTGCGATTGCCGGTACCCTTTATGTCTCAGCGATCGCAGTTGTCCTCGCACTCATCTTCGGCGTTGCCTGTGCCTGCTTTCTGGACTATTACCTTCCGAAAAAGGTGGCATCCTTATTCCTTGCGTTCATCGATCTGGTTGCAGGAATCCCGTCCGTCATCTTCGGATTTATCGGACTTACGGTTCTTGTAAAAGCCTTTGCCACCCACCTCCATATGGCAGCCGGTCAATGTATCCTGGCAGCCGGGATCGTGCTGGGGATCATGCTTTTACCATTCGTTATTTCCACCTGTCATGAATCTTTACAGACTGCACGAAAGACTTACGAGTTCAGTGCGATCACACTTGGATTCTCCAGAGAATTTACCCTGCTGCATTTTATTCTTCCGGCAATCCGGCCGGGAATCATTGCAGGTGCAATGATGGCATTCGGCCGCGCACTTGGCGAGACAATGGCCGTCATGATGGTAATCGGTAATTCCCCGATTTATCCCAAACTCCTTGGACGTGGTCAGACACTTCCTGCCCTCACCGCACTGGAAATGGGAAGTATTGAATACGGAAGCCTTCACCTCTCCGTACTTTACGTTGCAAATGCTGTGCTGCTTGTGATTCTTTTCATCGTACTCGGTATCAGCTATCTTCTGAAAAGGAGGCTTGCCACCCATGAGAACTAAACTGCAGAAATTTTTCACACGCCTGATTCTCAGTATACTCGGGCTTTGCGTGATCGTTGTTACACTCTTCCTTTTCCTTTATGTCTTCTGGAAAGGGAAAAAAGTATTTAGCCTGTCCTTCCTTCTGGACAAGCCTGCCGGTGTTCCACTTGGAACTGCAGGCGGTATCTATCCTGCACTGATGGGTTCCATTTACCTTGGCGCACTTTCTGCACTGATCGGCGGTATCCTTGGTATCGGCGCTGCCATTTATCTTGTATTTTACAGCACCGGAAAACGATTTTCCGTCCTTGTAAATATGGCGATCACCGGACTTTCCGGAATCCCTTCGATCCTGTTCGGGCTGGTTGGATATACGCTTCTGATCTACCGTTTTGGACTTAACCGCAGCCTTCTGTGTTCGGCACTGTGTGTTGCAGCAATGATCATTCCTTTTGTTGCAATCCGAGCAGAAAAGATTCTGGAAGAGAAGGGGCGTGAATATATGAAGAACTCCCTAAGTCTCGGACTTTCCCGTGAGTATGCCCTCCGGAAACTGATCCTTCCGGTCTGCTCTGTAGAGCTTCTCGGAACCGTTGCGCTTGGAATGGCATACGGCATGGGTGCCGTTGCACCAATTTTATACACCGGAGCTGTCATGCAGGCAGATGTTCCGCATTCTCTCTCCGATCCGTTCATATCACTTCCATATCACCTGTATATCCTTGTGAACAACGGATTTTCTCTGGATTATGCTTATGGAACCGCATTTGTACTGATGCTCTTCCTACTCATCATCCAGTTAATATGTAAATTTATCACCTATCTACGAAAGGACAACTGATATGCTGAATATAGAAAATCTAAAATGTGGATTTGGAAAACACGAAATTCTTCACGGAATCAGCCTGACGATCCCGAAAGGACAGATTACAGCCATCGTTGGTCAGTCCGGCTGCGGAAAAACAACTTTTCTGAAAACCCTGAACCGGATGGTAGAAGAAGAAGGCGGCTATCTCTCAGGAACAATTACTTTAGAAGGAACCGACATCAAATCTCTTCCGAAAGAAAAACTCAGAAGGCGTGTTGGCATGGTTTTCCAACAGCCGATCGCTTTCCCGCACAGTATCGAAAAGAATCTGTCTTATGTACTGAAATACCACGGTGTCCGTAATAAGAAAGAGATTGCTGAGAAAATTACAGAGTCTCTGCAGAAAGCAAAACTCTACGATGAGGTCAAAGATCAACTGAAAAAATCCGCCCTCAAATTATCCGGCGGTCAGAAGCAGCGTCTTGCTATCGCACGAAGCCTCTGTGCCGGTCCGGAGATCCTGCTCCTTGACGAGCCGTGCTCCGCACTGGATATGAAGAATACAATTGCAATCGAAGAAACGCTTTTGGAGTTGAAAGACCAGTATACTTTCGTCATCGTCACACATAATCTGGCTCAGGCAAAGCGAATTGCCGATCAGGTGATCTTCATGGATCATGGAGAAGTACTGGAAGTGACGGAAAAAGAGAAATTCTTTGAAAATCCGGCATCGGAACCGGCGAAAGAGCAGATACAGTATATGTAATAAAAAACGAGCAAATGTCTTTTCACATGACATTTACTCGTTTTTTTTATTTATTCCGCAAAGGATTTCTGTCAGTCTGATTTTTATTTCAGCATTTCTCTGAGCAGTTCATTAACCATACCCGGATTTGCTTTTCCTTTCATTGCCTTCATGATCTGTCCAACCAGTGCGCCAAGTGCTTTTTCTTTTCCACCCTTGAAATCTTCCACTGCCTTTGGATTCTTTGCAATCACTTCTTCCGCAAGTGTGCGGAGTGCACCTTCATCGTTGACGGTCTTCAGTCCGTGATCCTCTACATATTTTTCCGGATCCACATCCTCTGCAAATACCTTTTCAAATACCTCTTTTGCTACAGAACTGTTGATGGTTCCTGCGTCTGCAAGTTCGATCAGTTTTGCAAGGTTCTCCGGTGAAAATTTAATATCTGCCGGCTCCTGTCCGTTTTCATTTAACAGACGCATGGTTTCTACCATCAGCCAGTTGGACACCTTTTTCGGCTTGTTGCAGATTGCACAGGTTGCCTCAAAGAGATCTGCCATCTTCTTCGTTCCGGTAATGAGTTCCGCATCATAACGTGGAATATCATAATCTTTCTCATAACGTGCAAGTTTTTCACTTCTCAGCTCCGGCTGTTGGTCTTTGATCTTCTGGATCCATTCATCACTGATCACGATCGGCACCAGATCCGGTTCCGGGAAATAGCGATAATCCTGCGCATCCTCTTTGGAACGCATCGCATAAGAATATTCTTTATTATCATCCCATCTTCTGGTTTCCTGAATGACTTTCTTTCCTTCTTCGATGAGTTCGATCTGTCTCTGTCTCTCTCCCTCGATCGCATGTGTAATCGCTTTAAAGGAGTTCAGGTTCTTCATCTCAGTACGTGTTCCAAACTCAGAAGCACCTACTTCACGAACCGAAAGATTGACGTCTGCTCGCATGGATCCTTCCTGAAGCTTACAGTCCGATGCTCCCAGATACTGGCAGATCATACGCAATTTTTCCAGATAAGCAATGACTTCATCTGCCGAACGCATATCCGGCTCCGATACAATCTCGATCAGCGGAACCCCACTTCGGTTATAATCTACTAAAGAGCAGTCCTCCCACTCATCATGGATCAGCTTTCCGGCATCCTCTTCCATATGCATCTCATGGATCCGGACTTTTTTCTTCTGCTCTCCGACTTCAATCTCTACATAGCCGTCTCTCGCAATTGGCAGATAGAGCTGTGAAATCTGATAGTTCTGCGGGTTATCCGGATAGAAATAATTCTTACGATCGAATTTGCACACCTGTGTGATCTTACAATTTGTCGCAAGTCCTACTGCCATCGCATATTCTACTACTTTTTTATTTAATACCGGAAGGGAGCCCGGCATACCGGTACATACCGGGCAGGTATGTGTATTCGGTGCGCCCCCGAATGCAGTACTGCATCCACAGAAAATTTTTGTCTTTGTTGCAAGTTCTACGTGAACCTCCAGACCGATTACGGTTTCATACTGCTTTGACATCTATGCTTCCTCCTTTCCGGCTGCTTCTGTTTTGTCGTACATAGATACCCATTTTTTCTCTGTCAGGCACTCATAGGTATAAGCTGCCTGAAAAAGCTTCTTCTCCTGGAAGCAGTCTCCGATGAGCTGCATTCCAACCGGAAGTCCTTTCGCATCCTGTCCAACCGGAATACTGATCCCCGGAAGTCCTGCCAGGTTGACGGAAATCGTATAAATGTCGCCCAGATACATTTTGATCGGATCACTTAAGGAAGCTCCAAGCTTCGGTGCTGTCGTCGGTGCTGCCGGAGCCAGGATCATATCATATTTTGCAAATGCACTGTCAAATGCCTTTTTAATCAGTGCTTTTGTACGGAGTGCTTTCAGATAATAAGCATCATAATATCCACTGCTTAATACGAAGGAACCCA
>OLFT01001473.1_pt1 | contig 24357 bp, 18 predicted proteins | sample 1604921 | NCBI WGS metagenome assembly OLFT01 (sample SAMEA3888897, study PRJEB22519) | human gut metagenome | biome: human gut; feature: human-associated habitat; material: faeces | place: Denmark | collected 2013 | reverse complement strand
AAAAGAGTACAAAAATTCATCATTTAAATTGATTTATTACAGATACAATTTTTTTTGCTTCAACGTCTGTCAGAACAGGACTGATTGGTAAGCTTAATTCCTCTTTATGGATTATTTCTGATACAGGAAAAGATAAGTTATTCCAAGCTTTATAACACTCTTGCTTATGAGGAGGTATAGGATAATGAATATCTGTCTTAACTTCATTTTTCAGCAAATACTCTTTCAACATGTCTCTTTTAGGGTGTCGAACATTAAAGATATGATACACATCAAAACAGTCGGAGGTAACTATTGGCTTAATAAAATCTTCCTTTAAACCTTCTATATAAATTTGAGCTAGTTTTCTTTTATGAGCATTTATTTCATCTAAATGTTTTAGTTTGACATTCAATAACGCTGCTTGAATTTCATCCAAACGAGAATTATAGCCAATATAATCATTCTGATATTTGATATTTGAACCATAATTTCTTAACGCTCTAAACACAGAATCAGCTTTTGAATCATTAGTAGTAATAGCCCCAGCATCTCCCAGTGCTCCTAAATTTTTTGTAGGATAAAAAGAAAATGCACCTGTTCCAAAAGTACCAACTTTCTGTCCCTTATATTTAGCTCCATGAGCTTGAGCACAATCTTCTATCAGTTGTAGATTATACTTTCCAGCGAGCTGCATGATAGAAGTCATTTCGCAGGCTTTCCCATAAAGATGAACCACCATTATCGCTTTTGTTTTTTCAGAGATATGTTCTTCGATCTTTAAAGGGTCAATGTTATAAGTACGAATATCTGGTTCTACTAATACAGGTTTCAAGCCACACTGCAATATGGACAAAATGGTTGCAATATATGTATTTGAAGGAACCAAGACTTCACTTCCCTGCGGAAAATCATAAATACGCAAAGCCAGCATTAAGGCATCCAACCCTGAAGCAACTCCAATACAATGCTTGACTCCACAATAACCGGCAAAACTTTCTTCAAAAGTTCTCACCTCTTTGCCCAAGACATACCAGCCACTTTCCAAAAAAGAAGAAAAACACTCCTTATATTCCTTTTCTAAAGACTTATTCGTCCTTCCTAAATTTTCATATTCAATCATAAGGTTCGAAAATATAATCGTTAGGATCAAAAAATTCCGAAGCAAGTACCATCAATATGGCATCTTTACTAAAATGATGCATCGTGTGCCAATCATTCGGATCCAATATCAAACATTTATGAGGTGAATCCAATACAAACTCTTGCTTTTCTACTCCGGTATTATTTGATATCGTACAATGTCCCTGCAAACAAATTGCTGCTTGCATAGTCTTATGATGCCGATGCCCTCCCCTAGTAGAATCATCAACTCCATAAATATAGAAAATACGTTTGATATCAAAAGGTATTACTTTTTCTATCACAGTCAGATTTCCCCTATCATCCGTAAAAGTCTTTAAATCAATTATATGAGCCATTTATTATTGATGTAATAATTTTATATAATGTATTTCTTTAAATCCTCTTCTAACAAAAACTTCCGCAAGATACTTAAAAAATTTCCATCCGGATAAATAATGTTCCATTTTACCTAACGCATATTGTTTTCTCAACTTCACTATCTCTTTCACGTATGGATTAAATAGCAATATAATAGTAGAATCATTCCTCTTATAATAAGGACGAGGAGAAAAATAAAACGGAGTTACAAATACTAATGAATGAAAATGATAAAAAACAAGAGGGAACTGTTTTTCCGTCTCCAATTCTATACCTATTATCTCTTTTCCTTGTTGCTCAAAACGATATTGCTGCATATTCCAAGGAGCGACACCACCACCTAAATGTTGGAGAACGTGCACGCCTTCAAAACGTTCAGGCCAATCATCCAAATATTTTTGATCACCAAAACGTCCATCTTCAAAACGATTATAACACCATTCCAAACAAGCCTTACGCCACCACGTTAGAACTTTACGCCCTTGTTGATTATTCCTAAAATAAACAAATTGAACACAATATATTCCTGTTTTTTCACTTTGATCATATTGAGGCGTATAACGGTGTGGAGTAATTAACACAGACTCGCTTTCATCCATTTCATCCAACAGTATTTGAGGAGAAGCAAAAAAATACAAATCCGCATCAATATAGGTACAATGATCGACATCATAATTATCCAACACATACAAAATCGTTGAAGAAGAACAAGTCCAACAGTATTCTCCCCTACTTCTGGTTGGCTTTACTTTCAATAATTCTTCATCTTCAAACTCTGGCAAGGAAATAACCGTCATATTTGCCAAATAAAGAGATTTTAAAACCGAAAAGCATTCATCATTAAAAGCGAACACATAAAGATGGAAATCTTTACAATGTCGATTCAACGACTCATACATCGCCAATCCTCTGGAGAGATAGCCAGAATCAAAAAGAGTACAGAAATTAAGCATGCGTTTTTAATCTAAAAATATGTCTTAACCGATCTTTAATTCTTGCCCATAAGATCACATATTTAAAATAAAAAATAAATTGTTTTCGAGCATATTCGGATTCTTTAATTTCAATCGGACAAACTAATATCGGTTCTTGCGATAGCTCCACATCAAACTCCTCACTTGTTCCACAATTAGTGCCACTTCCATCACTTCCATTGTGATAAATCAATGATTTACCCGGATACAACGTTAGCTTATCTTCTAAAAAAGCCGATGCATACCAACGTATTGCCCAAGAGCCTATTTCTCCATTAACTTGTCTCTCCAGCATTCGAGTATATGGATAACTTCCTTCAAAATCAAACGTTCTAGTGAGAGACCGTTCTTTCAAACAATGAAGCAATTCACTTCCGTTTGAATTAAACAAATCCCAACCTCGCTTCCAAGTACCCCACCCTAAACAGTCCGCTCCTTTTATGAAAAAAGTATCAGGTAAGCTTTTTTTTATCGGATAAATATATCCATGAACACTTATCACCCGTTCTTCATCTTCATACAAAGACAACGCTTCATTCATAAACTTCAAAAAATAGGGGGAAGTAAGCAAGTCATCTTCTAAAACAATTATCCTTCCAAACTCATTGACAATGGAAGTGACACCATCAATAATATTATTAGCCAAGCCAAAATTCCGATCTCGCTCAATAATACGCAACGATTTAAATCCTGTAATATTTCGAATATAGGAACGAGTTTCTTCCACCCCTTTTTTAGCCGCTTCATTTTTAGGAGCATCAGAGAAAATTATCAAATCACTTTCTGAAGCATATTCATTCTTCAACAATGCTTCAACCGTTTGCTGAGTATGCCACGGCCTGTTATAAGTAAATATAACAATTGGTGCTAATTTCATTTTAAAGTCTCCCGTGCACTAATGATTTATCCAAGACGCCTTTTACATCAAATAAAACGGTCGGCTGGTTACGAACGAAGCCAAAATCCAACTGTTTAAACTCATCATGAGCAACAGCTAAAATAATACCGTCGTATTTCTTGATATCCGACATCTGCTCCAACAGTTCGACGCCATACTCTTCCTTTACTTCATCTCTTAAAGCATAAGGATCATAAACATCTACGTCAACCCCGAAATCTTTTAGCTCATCAATAATATCGACAACTTTTGTATTTCGAGTATCCGGACAGTTCTCTTTAAAAGTAAAACCAAGGACCAAAACCTTACTTCCGACAATCTTTATGCCATGACGGATCATCAGTTTAACAGTTTTAGAAGCCACAAAACGTCCCATTTCATTATTAACAGTACGCCCTGATAGTATTACTTGCGGATTATATCCTAAGCATTGTGACTTGTGTAACAAATAATACGGATCCACACCGATACAATGTCCACCTACTAAGCCAGGAGCAAACTTCAAAAAGTTCCACTTTGTCGCGGCAGCATCCAATACCTCTTGCGTATCAATACCCATCTTATCAAAAATAAGAGCCAACTCATTCATAAAAGAAATATTGACATCTCGCTGCGCATTCTCAATAGCTTTACAAGCTTCTGCGACTTTTATGCAAGAAGCCTTAAATGTACCGGCTTTAATTATGGAGCTATAAAGTTCGTTTATCCTATCTGCAATCTCAGGTGTTGATCCAGATACCACCTTCTTTATCGTTGTCAAAGTATTCTTTTTATCACCTGGATTAATACGTTCAGGGGAATAACCACAAAAGAAATCCTGATTGAATTTCAAACCTGATTCCTTTTCCAATACAGGCACGCAATCTTCTTCTGTACAACCTGGATACACGGTCGATTCGTACACAACAATATCACCTTTCTTCAAAACTTTGCCAACCGTGGACGAAGCCCCTAACAAAGGCTTCAAATCCGGAGTTTTAAATTTGGTTATAGGGGTTGGAACCGTCACAATAAAGAAGTTACAATCATGCAATGCTTCTATATCATGGCTTAATTTCAAGCCTATCGCATGATTTGTATCAGAAAGCGATAGCACTTCTTTCAAAGATGAACTATCAATCTCTCTTGTTCTATCACTTCCACCTTGAAGCTCCTTTACACGAGCCTCATTTATATCAAATCCGACAACCGGATACTTTTTACTAAATTCAACAGCCAATGGCATACCAACATAGCCGAGGCCGATTACTGCTATTTTCATATTCTTCATTTATATATGTACAATAGAACCATTCATACTTACATCTGTATAACCATCTGGCATAATAACCTTTTTATCTGCATTCACTGAAAGCCACGCTCCCCACCAACTAAAAGTACTATTAGCAATAATAAAATGATTACATTGGCTCATTAATTTTAGTTCATAAAGTTCATCTTTAAAATTCTCAACAAAAAAACAAATCCCATTAATCGATAGATTTTCTCTACACCAATTTATATCATCTGAAAAAATAAAAAAGGTAGGATTTTCTACATTTTCAGATATATATTTTATTGCCTTCTTATAATAATCTATACTTATAACAGGTTCGTATTGTATCCTTCTAAAATGAATAGCTACTGCGTTCGATTTTTCTATCAAATCAGAATAATACAAATAAGTGTTATTAATTTCAACTTCAAATCTTAAATCTTTTAACAAAACATCTCGATAGGAACTAAAATCAAAATATTGCCAATATCCTTGAAGATACAAATTCTTATCCGAGTAAATCTTAAAAAAACTATCCAAAGTTTCTAAAGGGTATTTTTGATCTTCTTCAAAAAAATCAAATTTATATGCTAAAAGATGCCTTATATAAGGCATCTTCCTTTGTGCAAAGGATAATAATGTATAAAAGCGTAAAGCTGGCAATAATGAAATTGAAAAGTCTCCTAATCTATAAACTCTTTTATATCCATCATTAGCAAATCCCGTTCTTATATCTAATGTAACTTTGCAATCAGTAATCAAAGATAAGACTTTTGCAAAAGCGTAAATAAATAACTGATTGCCAACTCCACCCCAAACTCTTAAAATAATATCCTTCTTTTTCATTTAAATCTTTTTCTTATCGAATACCTTAATTGCCTATAAGAATCAAGCAAACGATTTTTCTCATACAAATAAAAACTTTCTAACACCGCTTTCTTTAACTGGATAGGATCAACAGACAGATTCTGTCCAGTTTTGTAATAAGAAGTAAACAGTGATAACAACAACTCAGCCCTTTTCAAATAAGTATGATTTTCCATAACACATTCATACCCTCCATTTGAAATCTTCTGACGAAGTTCAGAAGATTCCAGATATATCTGAATAGAAGAAATCATTTCCTTTACATCCATAACCTCAACCAGGTGTAAACCATTTACAAATGGAGAATCTTCAGACAGTCTCTCGGATAACAAAAAAGATCTACATGCCATTACTTCAAATAATCTTGTTTCTGTATCCAAATATTCCTCTGAATGAATATTCAATACTATTTTGGCCCGATTTACCAATTGAACCATATCAGCACCATAAATTCCAACTGCCTCATATAGATTACACGATCTTTTTATTTCATCCAGCCACTTTCTTCGTCGACCAAGCATATTTCCAATAAATAAGACATCAATATCTTTTTTTATTCCCTCTATTGGATAATGTGACATTGGATCAAAGCCATTTAATAGAACAGTTACTTTATCTTCTGTCAACCAACCTTTCTCTATAATTGAACGTTTACAGGCTAATGTGTGAACAAAAACATGTTCAAATAAGCCCGAATTTAACAATCGGTCTTGATCTCTATTCCTTGAAACTAATTCAGATGCCCAAAAGAACTTGGGTCTATTGATTGATTTTAATATTCCTATAGGAAAATCATCTCCTCTTTGTAAGAAAAAATAGTCAAAATCTCCTACTTGTTTTATTCGTTGAATTATATCTTTCCTATGTTTTCTATAATCGATAGTTACTAAATCCACACCTAAAGAGAGGAACGCCTTTGCTAAAAAATGTTCAGCCCCCCAATCTTTATTTTGCTCATGTACTGCAATATATAATAATCTCATTTTATCCTTTCAGTTTTTTCCAATAATAGAAAGCATAAGGTAGTACATTAAACTTACCTGTTTTTCTATGTTCAAAACATTTTATTTGATCAACTAAATCTTCCTTATATGGTGCTATAGTTGCATTCTTCAATATCTCGCAAACTTGCATATATCGATCTTTCCAATTCAAATTTTGTTCCGCATAAATACGAGCCTCTTTCTTAAATACCTTTATTCTATCAATATTATTCAAATAATAAATCATCTGTTCTTGAATCGATTTAACTGAAACTTTACATTGAGGCCAAAAATATCCATCACTACGAGCGTACAAATATTCTACGTCCGCGATACGTCCATTTATTCCACTTTGTATAAATTCATTCATTGGAGCATTATCTGGTACAATACAGGGTAATCCACAAGACAAAGCCTCTGCAACAGTTAAGCCTAAACCATCCAATATAGAAGGATAAACATAAATATCTCCCAAATGATACAGTCCTGGCGCAGCAACAGTCTCCGTCCTCACTTCGATATTTGAACTCAATAATATTGATTGATCATACCTTGCTACATAATTATCTAATGCGACTTGAGTATGAATAAGTAATTTTGCCTTATCCTTATAAAAAGCAGGTAATGACAAAAAAGCAGCAATAACAGTATCCGTACCCTTTCTTATCGGATTCATTCCTGCCGAATGAAAGAATGTAATCTGTGATTGTTCACATGATTCTTCAATATTATTAGAGAAAAGATTAATATCTGTACCCCAAGGGATATAAAAACTCTGAGGTAAATCTTTAAACAACCGATAATGACGTTTTGTGTTACATAAAATGTAATCATATATAGCAAAAAAAGGTACTGTTTCTTCAGTATAGTAATCCACATATGTACCAACTTTAATACCTAATTCTTTACACCAAATTACTGGAATCCACCAATTTTGTTCATTAAATAGAACAACATCTATTTGTCGATTTTTAAGCCAATCTATAAAATCTTTTTTTTCTATTCCAGTTGCTCCACAATAATATTTCTTATTTACTTTTCCCCAAGTAACAAAATCACGATCCCATTCTGACTGATTACGAGCATATGATTCTCCACCTCTCGCATATATATACACACTATTGTTTGAATCAGATCGAAGAGCCTCCAAGTATTGTCTGGAAACATAAGCCGCCCCTCGCTCAAACCAAGTCGTTACAATTCCTACATTCATGATAATTTACTTGAGAACAATCTTTTAATTATTTCTGAGATACGAACAGATGTATATCCATCTCCATAAGGATTTTGGGCTTGGCTCATTGCCATATATAATTGATGATTTTCCAATAAAGAAGAAACTTCATCTACAATTTTCATTTTACTTGTCCCTACTAATTTTACAGTACCGGCCTCTACTCCTTCTGGACGTTCTGTCGTATCACGCATAACCAAAACAGGTTTTCCTAATCCTGGTGCCTCTTCTTGGATCCCTCCGCTATCCGTTAATATCAAATAAGATAGCTCCATTAATGAAACAAAAGGCAAATACTCCAATGGATTACAAAAGAACAAATTCGTGTATTTCATTGAAATCGATTCTATCTCTCCAAAAACAGACTCCACAGCTTCCTTAACATGAGGATTCGGATGCATAGGATAAACAAAATCCACATTAGAGTACTTTAATGACAAAGTTTTTATACTTTCACAAATTTGAATAAAAGGTTTCCCAAAGTTTTCTCTTCTATGCCCTGTTATCAAAACTAATACTCTTTCATGTTCTTTCCATTTTGATAATAGCTCAACAGGTATTCGACTCTGCAAAAGAAGATTTTCATTATTGATTTGCAAAGACTTATTTTCTTTTAATAATGAAAGTGCCATGTGCAAAGCATCAATAACTGTATTGCCGACTACTTCAATTTTTGTCGGATCAATATTTTCTTTCAGAAGATTCTTTCTACTCAACTCCGTGGGAGCAAGATGAAATGAAGCAATACGCCCCGTTATCTGTCGATTAATTTCTTCTGGCCAAGGACTATAAATATTATGAGTGCGCAAACCAGCCTCCACATGGCAAACCGGTATTTGAGCATAAAATGCTGCAAGCGATGCGGCCATAGAAGTAGTAGTATCACCATGAACCAATACGACATCTGGTTTAGCCTCTATTAAAACCGACCTCAACTCCAATAATACCCGACTTGTTATATCATATAAATCTTGTCCCGATTTCATAATATTCAAATCATAATCAGGCTTTATTTGAAATATCTCTAAAACCTGGTCTAATAGATCACGATGCTGAGCTGTCACACAGACTTTCACATCAAAAATATTATTATTTTTCTGTAGTGTTTTCACCACTGGAGCCATCTTTATTGCTTCTGGGCGAGTTCCAAATATAATTAGTACATTTATCATATTTTCATTTACACAAATTTGTAAACCATTTAGATTCTACTGAAATATAGGAATAAAAAAAATCTATGTTCTGTTCTATATATTCTTTCGTCAACAAAGAGAAATCCATCTTCATCAAAGATTCTCTTATTTCTAAGGGGAATCTATATTTCAATATTTTTGCAGGATTTCCACCAACAATTGCATATGGTGGAACATCTTTTACAACAACCGCTCCTGCAGCAACTATAGCACCACGTCCAATTGTCACTCCTGATAAAATCAAAGCATTAGTTGCAATCCAAACATCATCTTCCACTATTATTGGCCCTTTTGTATATCCATCATCCTTTCCTATATTATAAATACTTCCTACTGGGAATGTCAATAATCTATCCGCAAAATGATTCCCTCCTGTAACAAATTTAACACCATCTGCAATAGAACAAAAGTTTCCAATAATTAGCTTTTCCTTATTTGTGAAAAAATTTATATCAATCTTTCCATAAGTATAATTTCCCACTGATATCATTCCAAATGGATAATTTCCACATAAATAAGTACTATTATGCCTATTCAAACGTCGCCAACTCTTATTATGAAAATATAACGAAACAGATGTTTTTCTATAATACAACAAAATATTACTTAGAAAAATATCATAAATCTTACTTCTCAATCTAGAAGGTATTTTTTTATATATTTTTACTAACATAATATACGAAATCAATACGTAAAACTATACAGAAACCCCACAATCTCTATAAGCAAAAAAGGCATAAAAAATCTCATAAATAGGATATGTCTGATTTATAATAGAATCTAATTGTTCTCTTAAAATATTTTTCACCATTATATGTACACAACACCACTGATATTTTTAACATAGCATTTTGCTTTTTACAAATTCCAAACAATCTTCGAATATTTTAGATCCTAACAATCTTAATGATAGAATATAAAAAATAGTATATAAAAAAATCTTTGCAAACAAAAGAATATATAAATTAGTCATTCCACTTAATATATAACTTAGCAGTACAAAAAGTAGAACGCTAATAATCAAATAAGATAAGACATCTTTACATATGAAAATAAATCTTATTGGTAGAATCTTCTTCACATAATGATGCCAAAAGAAAAGACTAAGGAAATAAATTCCTATATATCCAATTACCATATTAAATATGCCAAAAGGATATAACACCCCAATTATCAATATCTGGAATATACCTATAAGAACCATTCCCAATAAATAAATATCTGATCGAGAATAAATCATCAATACATTCACATACAACTGAGATAAATATCCTATTGCTCCCCAAAAACAAAACAACTGAAGAAAAGGTACGCTGTCCAACCACTTTTCTCCTAATAAAATCCATACAAATTCTTTTGCAACAAAGGCTAATCCCAACATGGCCGGAAAAGAAATAAATGCGCCAAAACGAACCATCTTTCTAAAAACAAGCACTTGTCTTTCCTTATCATCCATTACCTGAACTAACACTGGCTGTGCTACTCCATTAATCATTCCACCTATTAATTGGTGCCCCATTCCCATCCATTTCTGCCCCTGTGAATAAAAGCCCAACTGCTGTGGGGTATAAAATTTCCCTAAAACAACAGAAAAGACATTGTTGCTTATCTGTGTAAAAATATTTGTCAATATCAATTTTGAGCCAAAGCCAAACATTGATTTCAGAGGGCTAAAATTTATCTGAAATGTAGGTTTCCACGGTGCAAAATATAGTTTCAACAACGAACTGATTCCTATATAAGTTGTCGTTTGTATCGCCAATCCGTAATAAGCAAATCCGTTTAAAGCTAATATGACTCCGATAGTTCCTGAGCAGATTAACGATATGATATCAATCTTCGCCTTCTCTTTAACCATCAACATCTTAAACATATAAGCATTCGATGCAATTCCAAAGCCTCCAAATAGAAAACTTAAAAAGACAATACGAGACAAACCTATTAATTCCGGTTTATCATAAAATTGGGCGATCAACGGTGCACAAAAGAAAAGGATCAAATAGAACAATACTCCTGTTAGCGTACTAAACCAAAATACGGCATTATAATCCTCATGCCGTATTTCCTTTTGATTTGTAAGTGCTGCAGTAAAGCCGCTTTCTTGAATCGTTGAAGCAATCGCGCTAAAGATTGCCAACATTCCAACCATTCCGTAGTCGGATGCATCCAGAATACGGGCCAACATAAGACCAAACACCAAGTTCAACACCTGTTGTACCCCATTACTCAGCCCTCCCCAGAAAAGTCCCTTGGCTGTTTTTTCTTTCAGAGTTTGTTCTGCCATTTATTATTTCATTCCTTTAAAAATTTTCAATAGCAGAAATAAACTCTTCTGATTGATGGCTTAACGCATCAAATATTTCCGCATCATAAGACAATTTTTCTTTATCGACAAGGATCAGCAAGCCGATATCCGAATCCAGCCCTACATTCTCCTTAGCTTGCGAACCATAAAAATTGATATCCACTTCAGGTGCTATTGGGTGAAGCAAATTACTGACTTTATGTATTAATTTTGATCTTTGCATTATTCCTTACATTCCTCCGATTTTCCTTTCTCCAATCTCAATCCACTCTTCATAATTAAGCGAAGTCAGGACAGAATAAATATTATCCGACTGATACAAACTTTTGGTTCGAATGGCCCGGATTATCCGGGATTAAAGGGATTAACAGACCATATTCAACCAAGTCACTCATATACTGTTTGATGTTCTTTGGGGTGATAAGACACTCCCAAATAATACAAACATTTTAAACACAATCGCATTACACAGATCACTGATGCTCCCTTCAATAGCTACGGCGTCTTTTTCTTCAATAGAAAAGGTATAAACCTGACGATGAAAAAGCGGGTTGTCGCTTACTTTCTATTTATTATTGATTTGATTCCAAAAAGATTGGATAATCTTATCTATCTCCCTATGCAATGATAAACAAAGCCATTCTCCTCCAACTCCTTCACATCGTAAATGTTCCGGCCATCCAAGATCAGCGGGGTTGCCATCAGTTTTTTGACGGCCGACCAGGAAGGCATCCTGAATTCTTTCCATTCCGTGACGAGCAGGAGGGCGTCGGCATCCACTACCGCGTCATAGATGTCTTTGGCATAGTGGATGGTGTCTCCCAAACGACGACGGGTTTCTTCCATCGAGACTGGATCGTAGACATACACTTCACAACCGGAAGCCAATAATTTATCAATCAAGACCAGAGAAGGGGCTTCGCGCATATCGTCGGTTTCCGGCTTGAAGGCCAGGCCCCACATAGCGATACGTTTACCTTTCAGATCACCCTTGAAATAATCGTCCAACTTGCGGAACAAGATGGATTTCTGCTCTTCGTTGACCGCCTCGACCGCTTCTAGGATACGCATCCGGTAACCGTTCGACTTGGCCGTTTTGATCAACGCTTTTATATCTTTTGGGAAACAGGAACCTCCATAGCCGATACCGGCATACAGGAAACGGTTGCCGATACGGGCATCCGAGCCGATCCCCTTACGCACCATATTCACATCGGCACCGACAATCTCGCAGAGGTTCGCCACATCGTTCATAAAGCTGATACGGGTAGCCAGCATGGCATTGGCCGCATATTTCGTCATCTCGGCGGATGGTACATCCATGAAAATCACACGGAAGTTGTTCAACAGGAACGGACGGTACAAGCGGGTCATCAACTCCTTTGCACGTTCGGATTCGACACCGACGACCACACGATCCGGACTCATAAAGTCCTTGATGGCCGCACCTTCTTTCAGAAATTCAGGATTCGAAGCAACATCGAACTCAAGCGGCAAACCCCGTTTATCCAGTTCTTCCTGAATCGTCTCACGGACTTTACGGGCCGTGCCTACCGGAACGGTGCTCTTCGTCACGACAAGGAGATGTTTGGTCATGTTGCGGCCAACGGTACGGGCTACTTCGAGCACATATTTCAGGTCGGCGCTGCCATCTTCGTCGGGAGGAGTACCTACAGCACTGAAGAGGACTTCGACCTCGTTCAGGCATTCTGTCAAATCGGTTGTGAAATGGAGACGGCCGGCTTGCTGGTTACGGTGGACCATCTCTTCAAGACCGGGTTCGTAGATAGGGATGATACCTTGTTTCAGGTTTGTGATCTTTTCGGCATTTACGTCAACGCAGAAAACTTCGGTTCCCATTTCTGCAAAACAAGTACCGGTGACAAGCCCCACATAACCTGTCCCGACGATAGCTATTTTCATGATTTTATAATCAAATAAATGTTAGATATCAATGCCTCCAAGCAGAGTTTGGAGTACACACAGGTTCGTCACTCCCATACAGGAAATAACGAAAACGCCACAAAGATAAGAAATTGGAATCATTACACACCTTAAAATCGAGTTATTTGTACAAAAGGATCGAGACAGAGATAAAAAAACACAATCCCTTCCATTTCACCGGCCAACCATTACGGCCCGTTTCAATTCCGGTGCAAGTGTAATCTGTTTTCGACGTTGTCGAAAATATATTCGACAATGTCGTGTATATTCTCGACAATGTGGAGTATATACACGACAACGTCGAAAACAAATTACACTTGCATCAATCACAAAATAGATGCCGAAGATTTCATGCTATCAAGCAGAGAAAACAATTTCTTCCTGCCAACCGGCACTAAAAATGAATTAATTGTGTAAATTTGCCGTTCAAACTAAATGTCCGATGAGCGTAGTAATTAAAGAAGTTACCAGTAAGAAGGAACTCAAAAAGTTCGTAAAGTTCAATATCGAATTATATAAAGGCAACCCGTATCACGTGCCCGGCCTGATCGAAGAAGAGATGGTGACGTTGGATAAAAAGAAGAATCCGGCGTTCGAAGTGTGTGATGCGATCTACTTTTTAGCATACAAAGACGGAAAGGTTGTGGGACGCATCGCAGGAATGATCAACCGCCGGAGCAACGAGACATGGAACCAGAAATATGCACGTTTCGGGTTCGTAGACTTCATTGACGATGCCGAAGTGGTGGATGCCCTGTTCGGTGCTGTAGAAAAATGGGCGGTAGGACAAGGCATGGAGGCGCTGCAAGGGCCGATGGGATTTACCGATATGGATCACGAAGGAATGCTGATAGAGGGATTCGACCAGATCGGGACGATGGCGACCATCTATAATTATCCTTACTATCCGAAACAAATGGAACGTATGGGATATACAAAAGACCAGGACTGGCATGAGTTCAAAATCTATATACCGGACGGAGTACCGGAAAAACATCTGCGTATCGGCGAGATCGTAAAGAAGAAATACGGACTGAAGGTTATGAAGTTTAAGAACGCGAAATCGATCATGCCGTACGCGCAGAAGGTGTTCCGGACATTGAACGAGTCGTACGCGCCGTTATACGGCTTCGCACGTCTGACTCAAAAGCAGATCGACTACTACATCAATATGTACATTCCGATGCTTCGCTACGACCTGGTGACGCTTATCGTCCGTGAGGAAGACGACGAAGTGGTCGGTTTCGGAATCTCGCTTCCCAACCTGTCCAAGGCTATGCAGAAAGCGAAAGGGCATCTTTTCCCGTTCGGTTGGATTTATCTGCTGAAGGCTTTGAAGAGCAAGCCGAAAGTGATCGACCTCTACCTGACGGGTGTCTTGCCGGAATATCAGAGCAAAGGCGTGAACGCATTGCTGTTCAACGACCTGATACCTGTTTACAAGAGTGTCGGAGCTATTTATGCGGAAAGCAATCCGGAACTGGAAACGAACAATGCCGTACAGGCACAGTGGGATTACTTCAAACGCGAGCATCACAAGACAAGAAGAGCATACATTAAACAGTTGAAAGGGAAGAGTTGAAAGGGGAAAGTGATTCTTTATTCTTTTATTCCCAGTCTTTCAATTTTCAACTTTCAATTTTCAATTTTCAAAATGGACGAACTAAATTCAACAATGCAACAGCCGACAGCGTACAACGATGACGATATCAAGACGCTTGACTGGATGGAACATATCCGTCGCCGTCCCGGTATGTATATCGGGAAGTTAGGAGACGGTAGTTATGCCGATGACGGTATTTATGTATTGCTGAAAGAGGTGCTGGATAACTCCATCGACGAATATATGATGGGTTACGGTAAAACCATAGAAGTGACCGTCGAAGAAGGCACCGTCTCCGTACGCGACTATGGCCGCGGCGTTCCGCTGGGCAAGGTAGTCGATGTCTCCAGCAAGATGAATACCGGAGCAAAGTACGATAGCAAGGCTTTCAAAAAGTCAGTCGGATTGAATGGAGTCGGAATCAAAGCCGTAAATGCGTTGAGCAGCTATTTCCTGATCACCAGTTACCGGGACGGCGAATGCAAGCGGGTAGAATACAACAAGGCAGTCATCACGGAGGAAGCCCCGATCTGCCCGACGGAGGAGGCAAACGGGACGCTCACCTATTTCATCCCGGACAAAGAGATATTCAAGGATTATCAGTATAAAGACGAATATATCGAGAGTCTGCTGAAAAATTACGTGTTCCTCAACTCCGGACTGACGATTGTCTTCAACGGCAAGAAGTTCCATTCACGCAACGGACTTGTGGACTTGCTGAACGAGAACATGACGACAGAGCCTTTATATCCGATCGTCCACCTGAAGGGAGAAGACATAGAAGTAGTCATTACCCACAGTAACCAGTACGGGGAAGAATATTACTCGTTTGTCAACGGCCAGCATACGACACAGGGAGGCACGCACCTTTCCGCCTTCCGCGAGGCGTTGGGACGTGTCATAAAAGAATACTACAACAAGAACTTCGAATACTCGGACATCCGCGCCGGCGTGGTGGCGGCCATCAGCATCAAGGTGGAGGAACCAGTATTCGAGAGTCAGACAAAGACCAAGTTAGGCTCGAAAGACATGGGACCGGACGGGCCTTCGGTCGGCAAGTTTATCGGGGACTTCATCAAGAAGGAACTGGACAACTATCTACACAAGAATGCGGAGACATCGGATGCCCTGCTACGCAAGATCCAAGAATCGGAGAAAGAGCGCAAGGCAATTGCCGGGGTGACCAAGCTGGCCCGCGAACGGGCGAAAAAGGCGAACCTGCACAACAAGAAGCTGCGCGACTGCCGTATCCACCTCACCGACAAGAACGAGCGGGCCGAGGAGTCGATGATTTTCATCACCGAGGGGAATTCCGCGAGCGGGTCGATCACCAAGTCGCGCGACGTGAACACGCAGGCCGTGTTCAGCCTGCGCGGCAAGCCGCTCAACAGTTACGGGCTGACCAAGAAGATCGTTTACGAGAACGAGGAGTTCAATCTGCTGCAGGCCGCGCTGAACATCGAAGAGGACATGGACAACCTGCGCTACAACAAGATTATCGTAGCGACGGATGCCGATGTGGACGGAATGCACATCCGGCTGCTGTTGCTGACGTTTTTCCTGCAGTTCTTTCCCGACGTGATCCGCTCGGGACACCTTTATATTTTGCAGACGCCGCTGTTCCGCGTGCGCAATAAAAAGGAGACGCGCTACTGCTATAGCGAGGAGGAGCGCCTGCGGGCCGTGAGCCAACTCGGGCCGAACCCCGAGATCACGCGCTTCAAGGGCCTCGGGGAAATCTCGGCCGACGAGTTCAAGAACTTCATCGGCGAGGATATGCGGCTGGACAAGGTGCGGATGACCAAGGACGATCCGATCTGCGATCTGCTCGAGTTCTACATGGGCAAGAACAGCGCCGAGAGGCAAGGCTTCATCATCGGCAACCTGCGCATCGAGGCCGACTATGTCGAGGATTTGATTTGACGACTTCCAAGAGCAAACGACGAACATGAGCGATAAAGACAACGAAAAGGAACTGTCCGCGAATCCCGAGGACCTCGGATTGCGGGAGCCCGGCGCGGGCGACGACGGCGCAGGCGTTCGGGAGGGAACCGTCGCGGAGAGCGCTGCGCCGGACGACGGCGGGGCGGAGGCTTCGGCTGCGGGCGAGGCGGAGACCGTTGCGGAAGCATCCGAGACGGGCCGTCCGGCCAAGTTCGGCCGGCTGACGGGCGACGGGGCCGACCGGCGAAAGCTGACGGGCATGTACAAGGACTGGTTTCTGGACTATGCTTCGTATGTGATTTTGGAGCGTGCTGTGCCCCACGTCGACGACGGACTGAAGCCGGTGCAACGGCGCATCCTGCACGCGATGCGCAAGCTCGACGACGGACGCTACAACAAGGTCGCCAATATCATCGGCTCGACGATGCAGTACCATCCGCACGGCGACGCTTCGATCGGCGACGCGCTCGTGCAGCTCGGGCAGAAGGATATGCTGATCGACTGTCAAGGCAACTGGGGAAACATCCTGACGGGCGACGGCGCCGCTGCGCCGCGGTACATCGAGGCGCGGCTGTCGAAGTTCGCGCTCGACGTCGTGTTCAATCCGAAGACCACCGAGTGGATGCTCTCTTACGACGGCCGCAATCAGGAGCCCGTGACGCTTCCGGTCAAGTTTCCGCTGCTGCTCGCGCAGGGCGTCGAGGGAATCGCCGTCGGACTGGCGTCGAAAATCCTGCCGCACAATTTCAACGAGCTGATCGCCGCGTCGATCGCCTATTTGCGCGGCGAGCCGTTCGAGCTCTATCCCGATTTCCCGTCGGGCGGGCTGTGCGACGTGACGCGGTACAACGACGGATTGCGCGGCGGGGCGGTCAAGGTCCGCGCGCGGATCAACAAGATCGACAAGCGGACGCTCGCGATCACCGAGATACCCTACGGCACGACGACCGAGTCGATCAAGGAATCGATCATCAAAGCCAACGACAAGGGTAAAATCAAGATCAAGAAAGTCGACGACAACACTTCGGATCAGGTCGAGATCATCATCCACGTCAGCAACGACGAGTCGTCGGACCGGACGATCGACGCGCTGTACGCCTTCACCGACTGCGAAGTCTCCATATCGCCGAATTCGTGCGTCATCATGGACGACAAGCCGCACTTCATGGGCGTGCACGAGATTTTGCGCCGCTGCGCCGACCGCACGCGGGAATTGCTGCGCCGCGAGCTGGAAATCCGGCTCGAGGAGTTGGAGCAGGACTGGCATATGTCGTCTCTGGAAAAGATTTTCATCGAGAACAAGATTTACCAGCGCATGGAGGAGGCGACTTCGCGCGAGGCGGCCTATGCCGCCGTCGACGAGGGACTGAAGCCTTTCGCGCATCTGCTGCGCCGCGAGATCACGCTCGACGACGTCGTGAAGCTGACCGAGCTGCGCATGATCCGCATTTCGCGCTACGACTCCTTCAAGGCCGACGAGCATGTGAAGAGCGTCGAGCAGGAGATCGCGCAGGTGAAACGGCATTTGGCGACACTGACCGATTTCACGATCGCCTACTTCCGCCGGATCAAGGAAAAGTACGGCCGGGGCCGCGAGCGGAGGACCGAGCTGCGCGAGTTCGATTCGATCGAAGCGACGAAGGTCGTCGTAGCGAACGCCAAGCTGTACGTCGACCGGGCCGAGGGCTTTTTCGGTATCGGGCCGGCCATGCGCAAGGACGAGTTCGTATGCGACTGTTCGGACATCGACGACGTGATCGTCGTGACCAAGGAGGGCAAGTACGTCATTACGAAAGTGAGCGAAAAGGCGTTCTTTGCGAAGAACATCTACTATATAGGCATTTTCAAGCGCAACGATGAGCGGACGATTTATAACGTGCTCTACCGTGACGGCCGCGGCGGCCCGCTGATGATGAAGCGCTGTGCGATCAAGGGCATTACGCGCGACCGCGAGTACGACCTGACCAAAGGCACGCCGCGCAGCGAGATTCTCTACATGAGCGTCAATCCGAACGGCGAGGCCGAGGTGCTGAAAGTCTACTTCAAGCCGAGACCGAGGCTCAAGAAGCTGATCGTCGACCTGAATTTCGGCGAGCTGACCATCAAGGGCCGGCAGTCGCAGGGCAACCTGTTCACGCGCTATGCGATTCACAAGATCGTGCTCAAGGAGCGCGGCGCGTCGACGCTCGGCGGCATCAGCGTGTGGTACGACGACGAGATCCGGCGGCTCAACACGGACGGCCGGGGCGAGTTGCTGGGCGAGTTCTCGGGCGACGACAGGCTGATCGTGATGACGGGCAAGGGCCTTTACTATACGACGGGCTACGATCTGGGCGTTCACTTCCCGGAGGATACGATCCGCGTCGAGAAGTACGATCCGGGCCGCATATACTCGGTCGTCTATTTCGACGGTGAGCAGAACTACTATTACGTCAAGCGCTTCACGGCCGAGCCGAGCGACCGGATGCAGAGTTTCGTCGACGAGGCGGCCGGAGCGTCGCTCGTGGCGATCAGCGGCGACCGCTATCCCCGGCTGCTGGTCGGCTATGCGGGACACAATGCCGGTCGGCCCGACGATACGATCGACGTGGACGAGTTCATCGGCGTCAAGAGTCACCGGGCCAAAGGCAAGCGCGTGACGACGCTCGAGGTCGGCCGGATCGTCTTTACCGACCCGATCGAGCGGGAACCTCGTCCCGAGGAACCGTCCGGAGAGAACGATCCGGGGAACGGTGCTTCTGGCGAAGGGGCCGGAACGGACACGGCATCGGCCGGCGCTTCCGAAAAGGAGAGCCCGGCGGCGAAAAAGCCCGAGCCCAAGAATTACGTGGCCGGCGATACGGTCGAGTTCGACGTGGCCGGCGAAGAAGAGAAGGGCAACGGGCGACAAATGGAACTGTTTTGAGCGGAGGCTTGCGGGCGACGGCAGACCATCTTTCCGGAAAGGGCTGCCGTTCGACGAATGTTATGCGAGGGCCGTCCGGGCGGCCCGTCGGAGAGGTTTAGGGGCATGCTGATATTTCTGGTAGGATACATGGGGTGCGGCAAGAGCACGATCGGGCGGGCTTTGGCCCGCCGGCTCGGCAAGCCGCTTCTGGATATGGACGCGCTGATCGAGGAGCATTGCGGCAAGCGCGTCGGCGAGATTTTCGAAACGTTCGGCGAAGACGGATTCCGGCGCATGGAGCGCGATACGCTCGCCGAAGTGATTTCGTCCTACGACGATGCGGTGGTCGCGACCGGGGGCGGAACGCCCTGTTTCTTCGACAACATGGAGGCGATGAACCGCGCGGGCCGGACGATCTATTTTCAGATGAGCGCCGAGAAACTGGCGGTCCGTCTGGAGCATGGCCGCGCCAAGCGCCCGCTGCTGCGCGACAAGAGCGAGGACGAGCTGGTCGAATATATCCGCGAGAATATCCGCAAGCGGGAACCGTTCTATTCGCAGGCCCGGCTCGTGATCGGTTGCGACGGCGTGAGCGACGACTATGTGGTGAGCCACGTCGTGTCGTATTTGGAGCATTGCGGGGCCGACGAGACCGCGCGCCGGGACCGCTGATGTCCGGAATATGCGCGGGGCATCGGCTGCCGGATGGCTGCATAAGCTGTGCTGCCGCGCGAAGAAGAGCGAGGGCCGAATAGCGGCACGGTCTGCGGGATAGTTCGGTTTTTCCGGGCTGTCGCAGCGGGGGGGGGCCGGAGACCGGCGGCTTCGTCGGCTGGGAACCCGATTCCGGGTCCGGAACTTTGCGCTTACGCTTTGTTTGTTCGGCGCGATAGCGTAACTTTGCACCGTGTTCCGCCGGAGCGCAGGAAATGCCTTGCGGAGCCGATGCCGTAGGACGGAATCCGGAGAAGCATTCGCGGACCCGGCAGGCCGGGCCGGCGGCCGAAGCGCTTCCGGTGCAGATCGGAGCCGCAGGGGCGCTGAAAGGAAAGGATTTGCCGGAGCGGACGGCAGCAGAGACGATCGATATAACGAACATACATAGTCAGGATGATACTATTTTTCAGGAAAGACCGTACCGTGTACGCCGTGCAGGCCGACGCGGCACTTTCTGCCGAGCAGACGGACAGCCTGCGGTGGCTTTTGGGCGGCGCGGATTTGCTCGCGCAACAGACGCTCGACGGAGTTTTCGTCGGTCCCCGGCGCGAGATGATCACGCCTTGGAGCACGAATGCCGTCGAGATCACGCAGAACATGGGATTGCCGGGCATCCGCCGCATCGAGCAGTTCGTCGAGGCGGAAAGCGAAGACGTCCCGTTCGACGCGATGCTGCAGCGCAAGTACCGTACGATCGACCAACAGGTCTTCACGATCAGCAAGAAGCCCGATCCGATCGTCTACATCGACGACATGGCGGCGTACAACCGGCAGGAGGGACTGGCCCTGAGCGACGAGGAAATCGCCTATCTGGAAAGCGTCAGCCGCCGCATCGGGCGCAAGCTGACCGACAGCGAGGTGTTCGGCTTCTCGCAGGTCAACTCGGAGCACTGCCGCCACAAGATATTCAACGGTCAGTTCGTCATCGACGGCGAGGCGATGCCCTCGACGCTGTTCGGTCTGATCAAGCGTACGACCAAGGAGCATCCGGGCCGCGTCGTGTCGGCCTATAAGGACAACTGCGCTTTCCTGCAGGGGCCTGCCGTCGAGCAGTTCTCGCCCGCGGCGCACGACACGTCGGACTACTTCCGAATCGAGGAGTTCGAGAGCGTGATCTCGGTCAAGGCCGAGACGCACAACTTCCCGACGACCGTCGAGCCGTTCAACGGCGCGGCGACGGGTACGGGCGGCGAGATACGCGACCGCATCGCCGGCGGCAAGGGAGCGTTCCCGGTGGCCGGCACGGCCGTTTATATGACCGCTTATCCGCGTCTGGACGGAGGGCGCGAGTGGGAGAAGGCGACCGAGCCGCGCGAGTGGCTCTACCAGACGCCCGAGGACATCCTGATCAAGGCGTCGAACGGGGCTTCCGATTTCGGCAACAAGTTCGGTCAGCCGTTGATCTGCGGTAGTTTGCAGACGTTCGAACATTTCGAGAACGGCAAAAAATACGGCTTCGACAAGGTCATCATGCAGGCCGGCGGCATCGGTTACGGCCGTAAGCGCGACAGCATCAAGGACGAGCCGGAGGCGGGCGATCGCGTCGTGCTGCTCGGAGGCGACAACTACCGCATCGGCATGGGCGGGGGCGCCGTCTCGTCGGTGGCTACCGGCGAGTATGCGGGGGCCATCGAGCTCAATGCCGTGCAGCGATCGAATCCCGAAATGCAGAAGCGGGCCTACAATGCGATCCGCGCCATCTCGGAAGAGGGCGTCAATCCGATCATCTCGATCCACGACCATGGTGCGGGCGGACACTTGAACTGTCTGAGCGAGCTCGTCGAGGCGACGGGCGGCCGGATCGACATGGACAAGCTGCCTATCGGCGACCCGACGCTCAGCGCGAAGGAGATCGTCGGCAACGAGTCGCAGGAACGCATGGGGCTCGTCATCGATGAGAAGAACATAGACAAGCTGCGGCGTATCGCCGAACGCGAGCGGTCGCCGTTCTACGTGATCGGCAAGGCGACGGGCGACATGCAGTTCACCTTCGTCGACAACCGCACGGGCGAGAAGCCGATCGACCTGAAGCTCGAAGACATGTTCGGCAAGGCGCCGCGCACGGTGCTCGCGGATCGGACGGTCGAGGAGCGGTTCGCCGAACCCCGTTATACGGCCGGCAGTCTGAACCGCTACATCGAGAACGTGCTCCAGATGGAGGCCGTTGCCTGCAAGGACTGGCTGACGAACAAGGTCGACCGCTCGGTGACGGGCAAGGTCGCCATGCAGCAGACCGCCGGAGAGGTACAGCTTCCGCTGAACGACTGCGCCGTCGTCGCGCTCGACTATCAGGGTACGCACGGCATCGCCACGGCGCTCGGACATGCGGTGGGCGTCGCGATGGCCGATCCGCGCAGGGGATCGGAGATGGCCATTACCGAGGCGTTGACGAATATCGTCTTCGCCCCGATCGACGGCGGCCTGCGCTCCGTCTCGCTGAGCGCCAACTGGATGTGGCCCTGCAAAAACGAGGGCGAGGACGCGCGGCTCTACGCGGCCGTACAGGCGGCCAGCGACTATGCGGTGGCCCTCGGAATCAACATACCGACCGGTAAGGACTCGCTGTCGATGACGCAGAAGTACCGCGACGGAGAGCTCGTCTACGCGCCGGGAACGGTCATCATCACTTCGGCGGCCGAGGTCTCGGACGTCAAGAAGGCGGTTTCTCCGGCCTTGAAGCACCGTCCGAGCCAGATCGTTTACGTCGACATGAGCCGCTCGCCGTTCGCGCTGGGCGGCAGCAGCTTTTTCCAGAGCCTCGGAGGCGTCGGATCGGAAGTGCCTGCGGTCGAGTCGGCCGACTATTTTGCCCGGGCGTTCGGCGCCGTACAGGGCCTCGTCGGCGACGGGAAGGTGCTCGCCGGGCACGACGTGTCGGCCGGCGGCCTCGTGACGGCGCTGCTCGAGATGACGTTCCGACAACCGCAGCGGCATGGATCTGAGCTTTGCCGCGCTCGGCGAGCGCGACGTCATCCGGCTGCTTTTCAGCGAGAAGCCCGCTTTGGTGCTGCAGGTCGAGGACGGCGTGCGGACCTGCGAGGAGCTGAAATTCGCCGGTGTGGATGCCTATGTGATCGGCGACGTGAATTTCGAGCGCCGCTTCCGTTTCGTGCACGACGGTTTGGAAATGGATTTGCTTATCGACGAGCTGCGCGATACGTGGTTCAAGACTTCTTACCTGCTCGACCGCCGTCAGAGCGGGGCGCAGAAGGCGTCGGAGCGCTTTGCCAACTATAAGAATCAGGAGCTCCGTTTCCGCTTCCCGGAGACATTCACCGGCAAGCTGTCGCAATGGGGGCTCGAAACGAGTCGCCGCTGTCCGACGGGCGTCCGCGCGGCGATCATCCGCGAGAAGGGCATCAACGGCGACCGCGAAATGGCGTGGTTCATGTACCTGGCCGGTATGGATGTCAAGGACGTGCACATGACCGACCTGATCGAGGGCCGTGAGACGCTCGAGGACGTGAACATGATCGTCTTCCCCGGAGGATTCTCCAATTCGGACGTGCTCGGGTCGGCCAAGGGGTGGGCCGGAGCGTTCCTCTATAACGAGAAGGCCAAACAGGCGCTCGACCGGTTCTACGCCCGTCCCGACACGTTGTCGCTGGGCGTCTGCAACGGCTGTCAGCTGATGATCGAGCTCGGGCTCGTCACGCCCGATCACGAGCGCAAGCCGCGCATGCTGCACAACGAGAGCCATAAGTTCGAGTCGGCTTTCGTGGGCGTCCGCATCGAGCCGAACGAGTCGGTGATGCTGCGTTCGCTCGCCGGCAGCGAACTGGGCATCTGGGTCGCTCACGGCGAGGGCCGCTTCAGTCTGCCGTACGAAGAGAGTCGCTACCGCATTCCGGTCCGCTATTCTTACGACCGGTATCCGGCCAATCCGAACGGGAGCGACTACAACGCAGCGGCCCTCTGTTCGGAAGACGGTCGCCATCTGGCCATCATGCCTCACTTGGAGCGCGCGATCCGGCCGTGGAACTGGGCCTGTTATCCCGAGGATCGGGCCGGGGACGAGGTGACCCCGTGGATCGAGGCTTTCGTCAGCGCCCGCCGCTGGATCGAGGATAA
>OLFT01001470.1_pt1 | contig 24407 bp, 20 predicted proteins | sample 1604921 | NCBI WGS metagenome assembly OLFT01 (sample SAMEA3888897, study PRJEB22519) | human gut metagenome | biome: human gut; feature: human-associated habitat; material: faeces | place: Denmark | collected 2013 | reverse complement strand
ACAAGTTCCACAAGAAAAATCAGGAAAAGCGCCAGATTATAAAATGCGATCGCAGAAATACTTCCCACTGCGACTGCCATACAGACAAAGTAGACAGGACAAAGTACTCGCATAAAGAGGATCAGATTTTCGAGTCCATGCTGTACCTCTACGGCTGCTGCCTGAAAATTCCGTATGCCGACTGTAATCACAGACAGGTATACCAGAAAAAAGGCGGTCTGTGAGATCTGACAGTTCTGAAACACTTCCGAAAAGTTGGAAAAAACCGCTGCGATCAGCACCAGAAAAATGATAGATGCAAGCACCGGTTTATTGACCTTCAGCACATAGAAAAACTGATCCGTCACAAAGTTTCTGATCTGTCCGGCAGACAGGTTCTCATCCTGCCGGATCACAGACTCAACAAGATCCTGAAAATGCAGTTTTTCTTCCGGGAACAGTTTCCGGATTGCCGTATCCAGATCCTTTACCTCTGTCAGCTCCCAGATTTTCTGCTCTGTTTCCTCCTGCGTTTTTTCCAGATCCGTTTCTGTCATATTATCTTCTGTCCGGCTGTTTTCCGAAGAGGAATCTTCCCCTGCCGCAAATACCTGTACCGGCAGTATCAGTACGAAGATTACAAATCCGATTATGCATGCTATGCCATATTTCTGAAAATAATGTTTCATTTTTCTTCCCTTTTACTGTCCAAGTTCGCGGATTGCAAGAAGCAGTGCTTTTAATATCGGCATTCCTATTGCAAGTATACTGAGCCTTGCAAAGACCTCGATCTGCCCGGCGATCGTCTGATAACCGGCATCCTTGCAGATTGCTGCCGCAAATTCCGCCAGATAGGTCACACCCAGGATTTTCAGCATTGCCGTCAGATATACCGCATCGATCTTTACAAAGCTGCCAACCAATTCCAAAGTTTCCCGGATCACCGACAGATTCCGGCTCATTCCGAGAAAAAGGAAAATGCTGACCGCAATCCCCAGATAGATCCCATACTCTTTTCTGGTATTTTGAAATTGTAATGCCAGGAAAGTTCCTGCAATCCCGATGCAGGCTGCCTTAAGGATACTCATCTTTTCCCTCCTTTACAGAGCAAAGAGCCGTCTGATATCGTCAAACAGATCTGAAATATAAGGAAGGATCCAGAATAAAACCAGGAGCAGTCCTGCAAGGCTTGTGAGAAATGCCTGTTCTTCTCTTCCGCTGTGTTTCAGCACCTGTCCCAGGACAGAAACCAGAATCCCGACTGCCGCAATTTTAAATATCAGATTTACACTCATGTTTCGCTCCTATTTACAGAATCAAAATTGTCAAGAAAAGCCCTGCTGTAACACCCAGCAGATTGCAAAGCCTCCGTTTTTCCTGAATTTCTTTTAAAAGACCGCCTCTTTTTTCTTCCAGAAATTCTGCATACTGCAAGAAAATCTGCGTTTCCTGCTTCTTATCCAGGCTGCCAAGCTGCATCCCAAGCTCATGCAGACGTACCCTTTCCTCCCTGCCAAGGAGCAGACATTCAAGATCACTTTCGCAGCACCTCTCCCAGATTATTGCAAGACTTCTTGACGGCATCTCCAATTCTTTTGCCAGATGTTCCAACCAGATTCTGTAGTTCTGACTGCATCTTCGGGAAACAGAAGCGCATACCTGGGCGAATGGTGCATAAGTATACTCCATTTCTCCCGCAAGCTGCCTTATCACTCTTTGCAGCTCTCCGGTATCCGTGATCTGCCTCTGATATTCCATTCCCCTGCTGTATCCATAGCCGGATGTCGCCGCCACAATTCCCAGGCATCCGACCATTTTCAGATACACAGTTTTTCTCCCCGTTCGTTATAAATCCCTTCAATTTCTCCTACATGTTTCCCGGATTTCATCACAACATATCTGGCAAAGCATCTTTCCTTTACCAGATTGCTGACCAGTGGCTTTTCACGGATCTCATCCATACCAGAACCATGCACCGTCGTCAGCATGGTTGCCCCACAGTGCATGGCGTACTCGATCGCCTCTACATCCTTCGCTGTCCCGATCTCATCTGCCGCGATCACCTCCGGCGCCATGGACCGCACCAGCATCATCATTCCTTCTGCTTTCGGGCAGTTGTCCAAAATATCTGTCCGCATCCCAATCTGGTTCTGTGGCACGCCACGGTAGCATCCTCCAATCTCTGAACGTTCATCCACCACACCCACATTTCTTCCTTCCACCCAGCGGTTCCCATCCGAAATCTGCCGCACCAGATCCCGCAAAAGTGTAGTCTTTCCTCCACCTGGTGGGGAAATGATCATGGTATGGCAAAGTCTTCCTTTTTCAAGGATCACAGGAAACAGCTTATTCGCACAACCTGTAATCTCATGGCAGATTCGGATATTGATCGATGTAATATACTGAAAATTCCGGATCTGTTCCTTTTCCGAAATAATTTTCCCGGAAATTCCGACCCGATGCCCTCCTTCAATCGTCAGAAACCCCTGGCGCAGTTCATTTTCATAGGCATACAGGGAATAATTGGATACATATTCCATCGTTTCACGCAGTTCTTCTTTTGTCACCCGATGGGTAAAAAGTTCTTCCTTTCCCTCTTTTTTCACTGCAAGCGGCTGCTCTTCCCGAAGCCGGATCTCCTGGATCTTCTCAAAATCCAGTCCATGATTCAACAGGATCCCTCGGATTTTCTCCGGAAGCACCGCCAGAATTTGATCTTTCTTTTCTCTTCTCATCTTGTCCACCTCTCTTTAAAGAATGTATATGGAAGGCAGGAGAAAAATAGAACTAAAAAAGGACTCTACCGATACTGGTAAAGTCCTTCTGATTTTATAAAACTTTATTCTGCAACATCTTTGATGCTGAAGCTCAAACGTCCCATCTTGTCTTTTCCAAGGCAAACCACTTTGACGTGATCTCCGATAGAAAGAACATCTTCTACATGATCGATTCTCTGCTTAGCGATTTTGGAAATGTGTACCATTCCTTCTTTGCCCGGTGCAAATTCGATGAATGCGCCGAATTCTTTGATGCTTACAACATCACCTTCAAGAACCATTCCTGCCTCGAAGTCTGTTACGATGGTAGCGATCATCTTTCTTGCCTGTTCCATGCTGTCTGCATCTACGCCACAGATAGATACGCTTCCTTCATCTGTGATATCAATCTTAACGCCTGTCTTTTCGATGATTGCGTTGATGGTCTTTCCTCTCTGACCTACAACTTCACCGATCTTAGCCGGATCAATATTCATCTGAATGATCTTCGGTGCATACTTGCCAACCTGTGCTCTTGGCTCAGCGATTGTCTTAGCCATAACTTCATCCAGAATGTAAACTCTTGCTTTTCTTGTACGTGCAATTGCTTCTTCGATGATCGGTCTTGTCAGTCCGTGGATCTTAATATCCATCTGGATCGCTGTGATACCTTTATGTGTACCTGCCACCTTGAAGTCCATATCTCCGAAGAAATCTTCCAGTCCCTGAATATCTGTAAGTACCAGATAATCATCGTCAGTAGCACCTGTTACCAGACCACATGAGATACCTGCAACTGCAGATTTGATTGGTACACCTGCTGCCATAAGTGACATAGAAGATGCACATACACTTGCCTGAGAAGTAGAACCGTTAGATTCAAATGTCTCAGATACGGTACGGATCGCATACGGGAATTCTTCCTCTGACGGAAGTACCGGTACCAGTGCTCTCTCAGCAAGGGCTCCATGTCCGATCTCACGACGTCCCGGTCCTCTGGAAGGTCTTGTCTCACCTACAGAGTATGACGGGAAGTTATAGTGATGCATATATCTCTTGGATGTCTCAGATTCATCCAGTCCGTCTACCTTCTGTGCTTCTGAAAGCGGAGCCAGTGTGGTGATGGTACAGATCTGTGTCTGTCCACGTGTAAACATAGCAGAACCATGTACTCTCGGAATCAGGTCAATTTCTGCGGCAAGTGGACGGATTTCTTCGATTGCACGACCGTCCGGACGCTTGTGGTCTTTGAGGATCATCTTGCGGACAACCTTCTTCTGGTACTGATATACAGCTTCACCAAGTTTGGCAAGCCATTCTTCGTTATCAGCAAAAGCTTCTTCCAGCTTTTCTGTGATCTTACGGATATTTTCTTCTCTTGTCTGCTTGTCATCTGTGAATACTGCAACTTCCATCTCTTCCGGTGTTACGATCTTCTGAATCGCTTCAAAGAGTTCTTCCGGTACTGCAAAGCTTACATAATCATGTTTTGGTTTTCCACATTCTGCAACGATCTGGTCGATGAATGCGATGACTTTCTGATTCACTTCATGCGCCGCGAAGATGGCTTCGAGCATCTTAGCTTCCGGTACTTCATTTGCTCCGGCTTCAATCATGATTACCTTTTCTCTTGTAGATGCAACAGTCAGTGCAAGGTCAGACTTTTCTTTCTGCTCTGCGGTTGGATTGAATACCAGTTCTCCGTCAACAAGTCCTACCTGGGTAGAAGCTGTCGGACCATCGAACGGGATATCAGAAATAGCAGTTGCAATCGCTGATCCAAGCATAGCAGTAAGCTCCGGTGAGCAGTCCTGTTCAACAGAAAGAACCAAGTTCTCCAAAGTTACATCATTTCTGTAATCCTTCGGGAAAAGCGGTCTCATCGGACGGTCGATCACACGGCAGGTAAGAACAGCATTTTCTGATGCCTTTCCTTCTCTCTTGTTAAATCCTCCCGGGATCTTTCCTACTGCATAAAGCTTCTCATTGTATTCAACGCTGAGCGGGAAGAAGTCAATTCCTTCTCTTGGTTTGTCGGATGCAGTTGCTGTTGAAAGCACAACTGTATCACCATAATGCATAAGTACTGCGCCGTTCGCCTGTTTGGCAACTCTTCCAACATCTACGCGGAGTGTACGGCCTGCAAGTTCCATTTCAAACTTTTTGTACATAAATGTTCTCCTTTTTTATCTGTTTATCTGACGGGTAAAATCTCCGAAACTACTGAAAAATACACTTCTCAAAATATACTTTTCAGTGGTCTCGGACGCAATCTCTACCCACAATCTTTTGTATTATATCATATCCTTACATCTCTTGCAAGATTCTATATAACTAACTTTAAAATGTGGCAAAACACGGTTATTGGTCACTCCCATGTCAATCACTATGCTGATTGGCATGGATGATGCATGTTGTACCGGTTCGGCTCATTGTTTGCGTAAACAAACAGGGAGCGAAAGACATCCAGCTGATGCCTTTCGCTCCCTGTAAAATACGTCTTACTTTCTTAAACCTAATCTTTCGATCAGTGAACGATATCTTTCAATGTCATTCTTCTTAAGGTATGCAAGAAGTCCTCTTCTCTGTCCAACCATCTTAAGAAGTCCTCTTCTTGAGTGGTGATCCTTCGGATTAGCTTTGAAGTGATCTGTAAGATCATTGATTCTTGCTGTAAGAAGAGCTACCTGTACTTCCGGAGATCCTGTATCTCCTTCTGTTCTTCCGTATTCTTTGATAATCTGTTCTTTCATTTCTTTTGTGATCATTTGTCACTACCTCCTAAATATACTGTTAATTGCCTGATATTAAGCAGTGGTTGGAGATTCCATCTGCCGAACATCGGTTTTTCATACTTGCCTAGTGTACCATATGCCCCGAATCCTGTCAAGAAGGATTTTATCTTTCCCGCATCTGGCAGGTTTTCATATTCCTGTTCACCGGCTCTGTTATTTCTTATGATGATAACGGAAAAATTCTTTTGCGTAAGCAATATCCTGATCGATCTGAGCCTTCATCATTTCTATCGATTCAAACTTCTGCTCCGGTCTCTTAAAATGATAAAGCTGGATCTCTACCTCTTTTCCGTAGGCATCACCACTGTAATCCAGCAGATTGCTCTCGATCAGCATCCGGTTCTCATCGGATACCGTTGGCTTAAACCCGACATTACCGATTCCGTTGTACCAGATTCCATCAATCCTCACACTATCCAGATAAACTCCGTTCGGTGGAAGAAGTTTATCCCTTGACGGATGTACATTAAGTGTCGGAAATCCCAGTTTTCTGCCCAGCTGCCTGCCATGCTCTACTTTTCCCCGTACAGTATATGCATACCCCAGCATATCATTCACAGCTTCCATATTTCCCTTCCGAAGTTCTTCCCTGACATAGCTGCTGCTGATCTCCCGTTTTCCGTACATCTCTTTTTCAATCACAAAAAGTTCATATCCATACACATCGGCATATTCTGCAAGCATTTTTGCATCACCACGCTTGTCATGCCCAAAGTGGAAATCTGTTCCGATCACAATATACCGGGCATGAATTTTCTCAATCAGGATCTTCCGGATGAAATCCTCTGCCGACATACTTGTGACATCTTCGGAAAACGGGCATTCCAGCAGTACATCTACTTTCTTGTCCAGAAGACATCTGCGCTCCTCATTGGACATGATCCCTTCTCTTGATTTTCCAAGCTTTTCATAAAGCGGATTCATATCAAATGCAAACACAACAGAACGAACGCCTTTTTTCGCCTTCAGCTGACATACTTTTTTGATCAGCTTCTGATGTCCTCTGTGAACTCCATCAAATTTGCCGAGTGTGATTGCTGCCTCTCTGGAATCCTGATAGGCTTCCAGCCCTCTGATATAGTCCATGTTCTTTCCTCTTTAATTACTTTTTTCCATCAAAAAACATTTTTACAATCTTGAAGAGATCGTCTTTCCTGCAGTAACAGTAAATCGCAATAAACTGATGCGATTCATCGTACACGCGGACTCTCTCATCGTTCTCATACTCCTTTAATGCTGTTTCCTGTGAAATATCTCTTTTTCTGAAACTATTCCCGTTCCGTACTGCCGCGGCCGTTTTTGGTGGCAGTACGACCTGTGCATACGTTGGAAACATTTCATCTATCGCGATGATCTTCTCCTCCAGAATTCCTTCTTTCTGAAGCTGTGCAATTTCACCGAGCCGGATACTGTCTTCAAGTCCAAACCGCTCTACACGTGTTCTCAAAAGCTCTTTCATGCATCCGCCACAGCCAAGCTTCTGACCGATATCATGACACAGTGTACGGATATATGTTCCCTTTGAACAGGTCACTTCCAGTTTTACCTCTGGAAGATTGATCTCCAGGATCCGGATCTCATAAATCGTGATTCTTCGTGCTTTCCGCTCTACTTCTTGGCCCTCTCTGGCAAGCTCATAAAGCTTTTTCCCGTTAACTTTGAGTGCCGAATACATCGGCGGAATCTGATCGTATTCTCCCTCAAAGCTGCGGATCACATTTTCCACTTTTTCATTGGTCAGATCTTCTGTGCTATGTTTTTCCAGAACCTGACCGGAAGTATCCTGTGTATCCGTCACCTGACCGAGAAGAAGAACCGCCTGATAGGTTTTATCTTTATCTGTCAGCAGGTCACAAAGCTTTGTTGCTTTCCCAAAGCAGACCGGAAGTACTCCTTCGGCATCCGGATCAAGGGTTCCGGTATGCCCGATCTTTTTCTGCTTTACGATCCCGCGCAGCTTTGCGACCACATCATGGGACGTATAGCCTTTTTCTTTATATACATTCAGTACGCCATGTATCATTCCGCTTCGCTCCCACTGTTAAACTGAAGTTCCAGTCTTCTTGCCAGATTGTTGATGATATCATGTGGTGTGGCAGTCATGGAGAATCCGGCTGCCCTTGCGTGTCCGCCGCCGCCAAAATAGCTTGCAACTACACTTACATCTATCTTTTCACTGGATCGCAGACTTACCTTAAAAGTTCCATGTTCAAGCTCATACATAAAAATTGCAACATCGATACCTTTTGTGAGTTTCAGCTGGCTTACGATTCCATCCAGATGTTTCGCTTTTACCTGGTAGAAATCCATCTCTTCTTTTGTAACGTAAGATACAATACATCTTCCGTCCATAAAAAGAAAGCTTTCCAATAATGCACGCCCCAGAACCTGGTTCTGTGCATAGGTCTTTTCATCAAAAGTCTCTGTAATTATTTTTGTAAAATCAATCCCTTTTTCCATCAGTGCTGCTGCTGCGCGCATGGTCGACGGATGGGTACAGGAATAACGGAACACACCGGTATCATGCACCATTCCTGTGTAAAGGCACTCGGCAGTCTCCACAGACATCTTCCCATAATCCAGCAGATCGTAGATCAGCTCACTTGTCGAGCTTGCATCTGGCATGATATAGTTCTGGTCTGCAAAACTCTGGTTGCTCACATGATGATCTACACAGAATCTTACTGCCGCTTTTTTGAAAAGGACTGCCGAAAATCCAAGTCTTCCCATATCCCCGCAATCCAGTGCGATAAACAGATCATAGGTTTTTTCTTCCGTCACTTCATGCCGGATCTTATCTGTATTTTTCATGAACTTCAGTGTATTCGGAAGCTCTTCCAGATAAACATCGATCTCTTTTTCAGGAAAATTCTCTCTGACATAGTTATACAATCCCATGCAGGAACCAGCACAGTCCCCATCCGGGCGGACATGTCCGCCAAGTGCGATCGTCCCGGCTTTTGAAATTGCATCTAATAACATACTAATCATCCTCTTCCCGTAAATCTCTTGTTACATCATCAATTTTCTTTGACATCCGGACACCATATTCAATGGACTGATCCAGTACGAACTTGATCTCCGGTGTGTTACGCATATTCAGTGTATGAGCAAGTTCGCGGCGGATATAGCCTTCTGCGCTCTGTAATCCCTTCAGGGTATCAGCCTGGGCTTTTTCATCGCCCAGGACACTGATATATGCTTTGCAGGTTTTAAGATCCGGAGCAACCTCTACCGCTACAACCGAAGTCATCGGTGCAACACGCGGATCCTTGATCCCTCCACGCAGAATAGTACTCAGTTCACGCTGTACCTCTGCGTTTACTCTTGTATTCTTAATGCTGTTTTTTCTCATTATCTACCCTTCTTTATCTAGGAACTTCCACCATCTTGAATGCTTCTACCTGGTCTCCTTCTTTGACATCGTTGAAACGTTCAAATACGAAACCACATTCATATCCGGCTTTAACTTCCTTCACATCATCTTTGAAACGCTTTAATGAAGCAAGCTTTCCATCATAGATCACAACGCCGTCACGAACGATTCTTGCCTGGCAGTCACGTTCAAATGTACCGTCAAGGACATAAGATCCTGCAATTGTTCCGACTCCGGAAGCCTTGAATGTCTGACGTACTTCGGCATGGCCAAGTACCTTTTCTTCAAATACAGGCTCAAGCATACCCTTCATGGCTGCTTCAACGTCTTCGATCGCATTGTAGATGACACGGTACAGTCTCACATCAACGCCTTCACGTTCTGCCGTTTCCTTTGCAGTTGCGTCCGGACGTACATTGAATCCGATAATGATCGCATTGGATGCTGCTGCAAGCGTAACGTCAGATTCATTGATCGCACCAACACCACCATGGATGATCTTGACAACGACTTCTTCATTGGAAAGTTTGACAAGGCTCTGCTTGATCGCTTCTACAGATCCTTGTACGTCTGCTTTTACAACGATTCCAAGTTCTTTTAAGTTGCCTTCCTGGATCTGGTTGAACAGATCATCCAGAGACATCTTGGACTTGGTTTCTTCCAGTTTCTTGATCTTGTTCTGACTGATGAATGTCTCTGCAAAGCTTCTTGCATCTTTATCATTCTTGCAGCCAACAAATACTTCACCTGCATTCGGCACATCATTAAGACCGAGGATCTCAACCGGCATAGAAGGACCTGCTTCTTTTACACGGCGTCCCTGGTCATCCATCATGGCACGTACTTTACCATATGCAGAACCTGCTGCGATCGGATCTCCGACACGGAGTGTACCCTTCTGTACAAGAACGGTTGCAACCGGTCCTTTTCCTTTGTCAAGCTCAGCCTCAATTACAAGACCTCTTGCGCGGCGGTTCGGATTTGCTTTCAGTTCCATCACTTCTGCGGTAAGAAGAACCATTTCCAGAAGCTCTTTGATTCCTTCTCCTGTATGAGCAGATACCGGTACACAGATGGTGCTTCCGCCCCAGTCTTCCGGAATCAGTTCATATTCGGTCAGTTCCTGTTTTACACGATCGATATTGGCACTTGGCTTGTCGATCTTATTGATCGCAACTACGATCTCGATCCCTGCTGCCTTTGCATGGTTGATCGCTTCTACAGTCTGCGGCATGACACCGTCATCTGCTGCAACAACCAGGATTGCAATATCGGTAGAATTTGCACCACGCATACGCATTGCGGTAAATGCCTCATGTCCCGGTGTATCAAGGAAGGTGATTTTCTCACCGTTGATTTCCACAACTGAAGCACCGATATGCTGTGTGATTCCACCTGCTTCTCCTGCGATGACATGAGTATCACGGATCTTGTCAAGAAGAGAGGTTTTACCGTGGTCAACGTGTCCCATAACGCAGACTACCGGCGGACGTTTCTTCATTTTCTTTTCGTCTTCTTCGTCTTCTTTCAGAAGTTCTTCGATCACATCGACTACTTCTTCTTTTTCACAGAGCACATCGAATTCCAGAGCGATTTCTTCAGCTGTCTCGTAATCAATTTCCTGGTTGACTGTTACAATCTTGCCCTGCATGAAGAGTTTCTTAACGATTACGGATGGCTGGATCTTCATTGCATCTGCAAGTTCCTGGATTGTAAGTACTTCCGGAATTGTGATCTGCTTGATCTGCTCCTCCACAACCTCTTTCTTCGGCTGTGGTTTTACCATTTTCGGCTGAGCGTTATTGTTTTTGCCCTTTTTGCCTTTCTGCAGTCTGTCTTCGTTCTCTTCATTTCTGTTATATTCTTTCTTCTTGTGCGCATCTTTTGGTTTGTTGCGGCTTGGTTTCTGTTCTGCGATTGCAGGTGCCGGAATAGACGGACTGGATTTTCTTCTGTCGTCACGGCGTCCGCCATCACGCATCTCTCTTCCGTCTCTGTTATCACGGTTATCTCGATTATCTCTTCTGTCTCCGCGGTTCTGGAATCCGCCATCTCTTCTTCCATCACCCGGGCGTCCCTGTCTCTGATCCTGACCGTTTCTTGGTCCGTTTGGATTTCTGCGCTGTCTGTTATCACGGTTTTCTCCCTGCGGACGATCCTGTCTGTTTCCGTTCTGCGGGCGTCCCTGGCCATTTCCATTACCCTGCGGGCGTTCCTGTCTGTTTCCGTTCTGCGGACGTCCCTGGCCATTTCCCTGAGGGCGTCCCTGGCTGTTACCATTCTGTGGACGTTCCTGTCTGTTTCCATTGCCCTGTGGGCGTCCCTGACCATTTCCATTGCCTTGCGGGCGCTGTCCGTTTCGACTGCCCTGCGGGCGTCCCTGACCATTACGGCCTCTTCCGCCGCCCTGTGAGTTCTGCGGTCTGAAAACCTGAACGATATTTTTCTTCTTCGGGGTATCTTCAGAAGTTTTTTCACTTTTTACTGCATCAATCTGTTCATCTGAAAGTGTACTCATATGACTTGCCACCTCAATTCCTTTATCTTTTAATATAGAGAGTATTTCTTTGTTCGTCTTATTCATCTGTTCTGCCAGTTCATATACTCTTAATTTTGCCATAAATCTACCTCCTGTATACAGTTCCTATTATCCTTCTTCCATATCCAGATGTTTTCTGATTCCTTTTGCAAACCCTGCATCTGTTACTGCAAGCGAAGCGCGGAACTCTTTTCCCATCGCATGGCCCAGGGTATCTTTATCTTCAAAAAAGTATATTGGCACTTTATAAAAATCACACATGTTCTGAAATTTCTTTTTTGTATTGTCCGATGCGTCGTCTGCCACAATCACCAGATGCGCGCGTCCTTCCTTGACTTCTTTTTCTGTCATGAATTCCCCGCTCTTTGTCTTGCCGGCTTTGGTCGCCAGACTGATCATCGATAATGCTCTATTCATGTTCAAGCTGCTCCAGCTCCTTTTCCAGATTTTCGTATATCTCTTTTGGTATCGCTTGTTTGAAAGAACGTTCCAGTCCTTTATTCTTTATTGCTTCCTGCAAACATTTTCCGGAAAAGCACAGATATGCCCCGCGCCCGTTCTTACGTCCGGTTGCGTCCAGAATGAATTCGCCTTCTGCTGTTTTCAGAACACGCAGCATTTCTTTTTTATTCTTCATTTCCTGACATCCCACGCATTTACGCATCGGGATCTTTTTGGTCGTACTCAAATAATCACCTCTGTCTATTCTTCATACAGATCAAGATCATCTGCTACTTCTTCCTCTGATTCTTCATCAGCAGAATATTCTTTGTCTGAATACTCTTCCTCCTGATAATCATCTTCATAATTCTCAGCCATATTCATATAATCTGCCGGAAGTTCGCCAGACTCGATCGCCTGTGTTTCGTTCTTGATATCGATCTTATATCCGGTCAGTCTTGCTGCAAGACGTGCATTCTGACCTTCTTTACCGATTGCAAGTGAAAGCTGGTAATCCGGTACAATTACACTTGCTGTTCTCTCATCCGGATCAGCCATTACAGAAATAACCTTCGCCGGGCTGAGTGCATTCTCGATCAGGATTGCCGGGTTATCACTCCAGTTGATGATATCAATCTTTTCACCGCGGAGTTCATTTACAACGGCTCCGACTCTGGCACCGTTCATACCAACGCATGCTCCAACCGGATCTACATCCGGGTCGTTAGACCATACTGCGATCTTGGTACGGGAACCTGCTTCTCTTGCGATGCTCTTGATCTCTACAATACCATCACGCACCTCGGTTACTTCCGCCTCAAAAAGACGCTTAACCAGTTCCGGATGTGTTCTTGATACAAGGATCTTTGGTCCTTTTGTCGTGTTCTTCACCTCTACAACGTAAAGTTTGATACGCTCTGTCGGCTCGAATTTCTCACCTTTTACCTGCTCATTCTCAGTAAGGATCGCATCTGCTTTTCCAAGGTTTACACTGACATTCTTGCCAATATATCTCTGAACCACACCTGTCACGATATCTTTTTCTTTTTCAAAGTACTGATCATATACAACTTTTCTTTCTTCTTCGCGAATCTTCTGAAGAATCAGGTTCTTTGCATTCTGTGTTGCGATACGTCCGAAAGATTTGGACTCAACCGGGATCTGTACGATGTCACCGATCTCATAAGAAGGATCGATCATCTTCGCATCTGCAAGACTGATCTGTTCTACTTTGTCCTCTACTTCTTCTACAACGGTCTTCTCCTGGATCAGAGTGTAATCGCATGTCTCCTTATCCATAATTACTTTGATATTGTCTGCTTTTCCGAAATGATTCTTACATGCATTGATCAGTGAATTCTCAATGGCATCCATCAGAGTATCTCTGCTGATATCTTTTTCCTCTTCAAGAATTGTAAGTGCTTCTAATAATTCGGTATTCATTTCCTTCTTCCTCCTGTCACTAGAAATCGAACGCCAGACGGATCAGTGCGATGTCTGCTTTATCAAATGTCATCGTCTCGCCGTCTTCATATTCAATGGTAACTGTATCTTTATCATAATCTTTTAAGATTCCAATAAACTCTTTCTGTCTGTCGATTGCCCGGTAAGTACGAACCTCTACTTCTTCTCCCAGGCTTCTTGCAAAGTCTTTTTCTTTCTTCAGCGGTCTGCCAAGTCCCGGCGAACTCACTTCCAGAATATACGCTTCATCGATAAAATCCTTCTCATCCAGAATGTCTGAAAGTTCCCGGCTTACAACCTCACAGTCATCGACCATAATTCCTCCCGGCTTATCAATATAAGCACGCAGGTACCAGTTTCCGCCCTCTTTTACATATTCTACATCCCAGAGATCAAATCCATGCTTTTCCACGATTGGGTTCAGAATCTCTTCTGTTTTCTGTTCATATACTTCTTTTTTTGACAATCTGCAACTTCCTTTCTTAATCAGGCTCCAAAAATCTGTCCGATTTTGGTTGTATGACTGGCAAAAAGAAGAGTGAACTTTCGTCCACTCTTCTGCCAGATTTCTTATGTAACTGCATACAGTATAGCACTACTTTTCCTGAAATGCAAGGATTTTTAAAATATATGCCTGATTCTCTTTGTAAAGACGCTTTCCGTCGTTCTCCTTCAGCCATTTTACAACCTGGATATCTGCTGCCCAGTCATCTGCCCAGACTTCATCACCTTCGCCACGCGCCGCCGCTTTTTCTGCGATGTATCCCGCCGGGTCTTCCGTAAGATCTTTCAGTACTTCATATGCTTTTTCGTTCTTATCATCCAGATCCTGTATCAAAACAACGGTTTCTGTATCCGGTGTCTTTCCATCGAGCGCCTGCAGCTGTTCATTATATTTTTCCAGATTCTCCAGGCTGTCCTTCGCATCCTCCAGACATTCTGTCAGGATTTCGATCTCCGTTTTTCCAGCACCACCCTTTGCAACCGGGCGGATAGATATTTCTGAATCAGCAGTCGTCTTTTTCAGCTCTGCCCGAATCCTCTCCTCATCGTGATCCATTCTTCCGATATCATATCCAAAGTAAAAACCGCCAATTCCAATCACAACAAGAAGAACGATTGCAAAAATTCTTTTTCCGGATTTTTTCTTTTTCATCTTCCGTCCTCCTTACCCTAATATCGTACCTGCTATAATTCCAAGGATCATTCCGCCGATCCCGGTTCCCGCAAGCGCCGCAAGATATAAGAGTACCTTCACCGCTTTGGATTTCTCCTTTTTCACCTTTGGAAGTGCCGGACCAGGCTCCGGTGTTCGCCTCTCCTGCGTCTGTTCCGGTGTCTCCTGCCGCGGCATTCTTTCGATTTCTTCTTGTGTCGGATAGGCAAACGGCATCACATCTGCTTCAAGAGCTGAAAATAATTTTCCATCGATCCACTGAAAATACTGCCAGATCGCCGCATCAAACATCCGGTGGGTATCCAGAAAATGATACCAGGATTCCACAAAGGTTTTTGTTCGGAAATATTCTCTATACGCCGGTTCCTCCAGAATATCCTTCCAATGATACAGCTTATTCCGTTCCTTTTCATTCAAATACAGACTGATGCACTGCTCCATGATTTTCCGGACCTCACGGTCATCCGCGCCCTGTCGCTCAGAAGCATCCGCCATATTCTGGAACTGACGGGTCCAGTCACTGTCCCACGTCCGGGAATCTTCCTCTAACTGTACAGATGGCTCTCCTGCCTCTTCTTCCCGGAAACTTTCCTCAGAATCTTCGTCAGAATGCACAGGAAGTTCTTCATACTGCGCAGAAGATTCTTCTGACTGTGCATCTTCTTTCTGAGGATTTTCCATGTAAGCCTCTTCCGGGTTTCTCTCCGGCTCTGCATAATTCCATGTTTCAGATTCCGCTGCTTTTTCCTGCTCCGCTGCTCCCATCTCCATCCGCCGCGGCTCTTCAGGCATCTGTGGCTCTTCCTCTCTTCCCGCATTGCGCTCCGCCCACGCAAGCGCCTCTTCATAGGCATCGTGGATCCTCTGGAATTCCTCCGGGTGTTCTTCCGGGTGGAACTCCCGGGACTTCGCCGCATACGCCCGCTTTATCGTTTTCTTTTCCGTTGTTGGTTCAATCCCAAGTACCGTAAAACAATTCATCACTGCTGCCTCCTCCACTCATCATACAGATAAGCTTCTATCTTGACCGGCACCGATCTCTTCGGTGTATTCTCCACAATATCCAGAAGCTCACTTGTCCTTGTATACGCCTTCTCGATCGTCCGCAGATCCTGTGCATTTAATGCAACTGAAAAATCTGCCAGGATCTTGTCCAGATATTTTCGGATTTCTCCGGTGTTTTCTTCGTAAAGACGGTCGCCTCTTTCCAGCAGAAGCCGGTTCTTTTCCTGCTCTCTCGGATGGATCTTAATCTTCTGCAGCTCTTTTCTTCTTTCCTCAATCTGCTCTGGTGTCAGATGGATATCTTTGTTGACGATCACCTTACTGAAATGCTCCTTGGTGCTCACCACGGTCACATCCACTTCCAGAATTCCGTTAATGTCATAGGTAAATCGGACATCCACCGCTTCCCTCTGATCCTCTCTTCTTGCCAGCGGCACCGGCACACGGATACGCCCGAGCTCCAGATTCTGGTCTGCATATCGGTGCTCGCCCTGTAAAATCGTGATATCACAGTATTCCTGGAACTGATGTACCGTCCAGTATCGCTCCACCCGGCTGATCGGAAGAACCGAATTTCGCTCAATGATCGGAGACATGATCGCCGGTCCTTTCGGATCCCCGTGAATGATCTCGGTTCCGAGTGTAAACGGACATATATCTGTAAGAAGTACATCCCGCACTGCCTGCTGCCGCTCCTTAATCCCGGCATACATTCCGGCGCCGACCGCAACCGCAACATCCGGATCGATCTCACACCGCGGTCTTTTGCCGCTCAAAAACTGCAGATAATTCTGCACGATCTTCATCTTACCGGATCCACCGATCATAATGATCTCGTCAATATCCTCCCATCCATAACCACTGTCGTTCATCGCCCGTTTCAGCGGAATCCCGATTCCTTCCAGCAGCTTTGCAGACACCTCCAGAAGTCCTTTCGCATCCAGTTTCATCTGGTAAATCTGTCCGCCGATCACAACCTCCATCTCGCCCTCCGGCGCATCAGTCAGTGTACGTTTCAGCTTCTCACTCTCCCGGATCAGGCTGGCTCTTTCTTCATTAGTGATCTTTCCTTCATCAATCCGATTGACACTTAGGAATTTTTCCGCAATTGCACGGTTCACATCATCCCCACCGAGATGATTGTCTCCGGCAACTGCCACAATCTCGATCACACTGTCAAATGCATCTACGATCGAGATATCCAGAGTTCCTCCGCCAAAATCAAACACCAGAAAGGTCTGATCCTCCTTAGTCTTTCCAAAGCGATAGGCAAGTGCTGCCGCCGACGGCTCATTGACCAGACGCTCCACAGTAAGTCCGGCAAGCTCTCCTGCCATCTTCGTCGCATTTCTCTGAAAATCATTATAATACGCCGGAACACTGATGACTGCCTCTTCAACCGGCTCACCCAGGTATTTTTCCGCATCTTCTTTCAGCTGACGCAGGACCATGGACGACAGATCTGCCGCTGTAAACCGCCTGTTTCCAAGCATAAATGTCTTCTCCGTCCCCATAAAACGCTTGAAACTTGCCACTGTATTTTCCGGATGGGAGATCAGACGCTCTTTCGCCGTTCTCCCTACCAGCATCTCACCGTTCTCATCAATTCCTACTACCGACGGTGTTAAATATTCTCCCAGATTATTTGGAATCAACGTGCATTTATCATCCTGCCACACGCTTACCAGACTGTTTGTTGTTCCAAGATCAATTCCTACCGTTGCCATATGACCGACCTACTTTCTCATTCGTGTTCCTGTTCCATCTCTTTTCGCCCGTTTCAAACGGTTCAGTGTCACTTCTTTTTCATGGAAGATCACCTTGCTCTCCGTTCCTTCTTCAAACAGATATACCTCTTCCACGCTGTCATTTTTCTGTAATTTCATACCGCGCACACCAACTGCACCCTTTTTCTTCTCCGAAACTTCTTCCGCCGGGAAACGGAGCACAAATCCATTCTCCGTCATCAGAACTACATCCTGCACATCCCGGATCGGCCGGATACTTACCAGTGCATCTTCATCCTGCAGTTTCGTTGCCGCGATTGTCCGCTTAGTTACCTGGAATTCACTTCCTGCCACCTTTTTGATCATTCCCTGCTTCGTGACAAACAGGAATTTTGAGAAAAAGAGTTCTCTGTCATCACACAGATATACGATTTCTTCTTTTGTACTGTCAAAATTACTTACATTGTCGATTGGAAATCCTTTGTCCCTGAACTTTCCATAAGGGAGATCCATCACTTTGATCTGATGCATCTTGCCATCCGATGTAAAAAGACACAACTTGCCGGTATTCATGCAGCGCAGAATATACTTATTCTCCTTATCTGCCGCTTCCCGGTTACGTTCATAGACGGATCCATCCACCGTCTTTGCATAACCAAAGCGGTCCATCAGGAGGACAACCTCCTGCTCCTGTACTTTATTTTCCTCAAACACAGCTTCTTCTGCATTCTCGATCTTCGTTTTACGCTTCACGGCATATTCTTTTTTCAGCGCATCCAGATCATCAATGATCACCTGCGCCATAGAATCATAATTATTCAGAATATCCTCATATTTTGCGATATTTGCAAGCGTTGTCTCATGCTCCTTCATCAGCGCCTCGATTTCCAGACCGATCAGCTTGTACAGACGCATCTCCAGAATTGCCTGTGCCTGCCGGTCGGTAAACCGGAGCATGGATGCCATCTTCTCAGATCTTTTCGACTTAAACTTGATCTTCTCTGTCGCACCTGTTGTCAGACATTCTTTTGCATCCCTGATGGACGAGCTTCCACGCAGGATCTCAATGATCAGGTCGATCACGTCACACGCCTTGATCAGACCCTCCTGGATTTCTTTTTTATCCTGCTCTTTTTTCAGCAGCGTCTTGTATTTTCTGGTTGCAAGTTCAAACTGGAAATCTACATGATGTTCGATGATACGTTTGAGTCCCAGTACTTCCGGTCTGCCATCGGCTACCGCAAGCATATTGACACCAAAGGTATCCTCCAGTCTGGTCTTTTTATAAAGCATGTTGATCAGATTGTCCACATCTGCATCACGCTTCACTTCAATTACAATACGGATTCCTTCCTTGGAAGACTGATTGGAAATGTCTACGATGTCACTGGTCTTCTTTGTCTCCACCAGATTGCAGACATCGTTCAGAAATTTACCGATTCCGGCTCCGATCATGGTGTACGGGATTTCGGAAATGACGATCTTCTTCCGTCCGCCTTTTATCTCTTCCACATCTACTTTTCCACGAATCTTGATCTTTCCGGTTCCAGTCTCATAAATTTCTGCCAGATCATCTTTATTGACGACAATCCCGCCTGTCGGGAAATCCGGTCCTTTGATGTACTTCATCAGCTGTTTTGTCGTGATGTCATTGTTCTTCATGTATGCCTTAACCGCATCCACAATCTCTCCCAGGTTATGTGTCGGAATACTGGTTGCCATACCAACTGCGATCCCTTCCGCACCGTTCAGCAGAAGGTTCGGAATTCTTACCGGAAGAACTGCCGGCTCTTTTTCTGTCTCATCAAAATTCGGTACAAAATCAATGATATCTTTGTCCAGATCGGCAAGATATGCCTCCTGTGTGATTTTCGCCAGTCTTGCTTCAGTATAACGCATGGCTGCAGCCCCGTCTCCTTCAATGGAGCCGAAGTTTCCATGACCATCTACCAGGATCATTCCTTTTTTGAATTCCTGTGCCATAACAACCAACGCTTCATAGATCGAGCTGTCTCCATGTGGATGATATTTACCCATGGTATCCCCGACAATACGCGCACATTTACGGTATGGTCTGTCATAACGGATTCCCAGCTCATACATGTCATAGAGTGTTCTTCTCTGTACCGGTTTCAAACCATCCCTGACATCCGGGAGGGCTCTGGAAATGATAACACTCATGGCATAGTCAATATATGATTTTTTCATCAGCTCCGAATATTCCGTCCGGATGATCTGTGACTCTTCCATTTTCTCTTACCTCTTCTAGTTTATGTTTTCTGATACACAGACTTTCCCCTTTTGAAAATCCATGCCTTTCCGATCTGTTTTTAAATATCCAGTTCTGCCTCTGTCGCATTTTCATAAATAAATGCGCGGCGCGGCGGAACTTCTGTTCCCATCAGCATCTCTGTTACACCGGATGCCATACGTGCATCCTCGATCTCGATCCGTTTCATCATTCGAGTTTCCGGGTTGAGGGTTGTCTCCCAGAGCTGCTCTGCATCCATTTCACCCAGACCTTTGTATCGCTGCAGGGTAAAGTCGGAATGTGTCTTTCTATATCTCTCCAGTGCCTTATCATCGTAAAGATACTCTTCTTCTCCCTTTTTCGGCATTGCCTTATAAAGCGGCGGCATTGCCACGTAGACATGACCTTCGTATATCAGTTCCGGCATAAACCGGTAGAATAAGGTCAGCAACAGTGTGGAAATATGCGCTCCATCCACATCCGCATCCGCCATGATGATAATCTTGTCATACCGCAGCTTTGTGATATCAAAGTCATTACCGTATCCCTCTGAAAATCCACATCCGAATGCATTGATCATGGTCTTGATCTCGGCATTTGCCAGAACCTTATCGATGCTTGCTTTTTCCACGTTCAGGATCTTTCCACGGATCGGCAGGATTGCCTGATACATTCTGTCGCGGGCAGTCTTTGCGCTTCCTCCCGCAGAATCTCCCTCAACGATGAAGATTTCACATTTGGATGCATCCCTGCTCTCACAGTTGGCAAGCTTACCGTTACTGTCAAAAGAATATTTCTGCCTGGTCAGAAGATTCGTCTTTGCCTTTTCCTCGGTCTTACGGATCTTTGCTGCTTTTTCCGCACAGGAAAGAACCTTTTTCAGTGTCTCCAGATTCCGGTCAAAGAAACGCGGGATCTCATCACTGGTCACCTTTCCGGTCGCTTTTGCCGCATCCTGGTTGTCCAGCTTTGTCTTGGTCTGTCCCTCAAATCTCGGATCCGGGTGCTTGATCGATACGATCGCCGTCATTCCGTTCCGTACATCCGCACCGGTAAAGTTGGCATCCTTATCCTTTAACACACCAATTTCACGGGCATACTGGTTCATGATCGTCGTAAATGTCGTCTTGAACCCGGTCAGATGGGTTCCCCCTTCCGCATTATAAATATTGTTGCAGAAACCTAGTACATTTTCATGAAATTCATTCACATACTGGAATGCAACTTCCACTTCGATACCTTCTGCTTCTCCTTTATAGTAAACCGGATCGTGGATCACTTCTTTTTTGGAATTCAGATCCTTGATAAATCCAATGATCCCATCCGGTTCATGATACTCGATCCTCTCTTCCTGTGTCTTTCTTTTATCTGTAAATATAATCGTCAGTTCCGGATTCAGGTAGGCTGTCTCATGCAGTCGGCTCTTGATCTCTTCCTCTTTAAATCTCGTCTTCTCGAAAATTGTCGGATCCGGAAGAAAATTGACACAGGTTCCGGTCTTTTTGGTCTTTCCGATCACCGGAAGAAGCCCATCCTCCAGTTCTACCACCGGAATTCCTCTCTCATAACGGTCGTGGTGGACCGCACCGTCACGGCTGATCTTTACATCCATATAAGTAGATAGTGCATTAACAACCGAAGAACCTACTCCGTGCAGACCTCCACTTGTCTTGTATGCCGAATCATCGAACTTACCTCCCGCATGTAAAGTGGTATATACGATTCTGGCCGCCGATACTCCTTTTGCATGCATACCTACCGGCACACCGCGTCCATTATCTGTTACCGTTGCAGAACCGTCCTTTTCCAGTGTCACCTCTATCTGTGAACAAAATCCTGCCAGATGCTCATCTACCGCATTATCTACAATTTCGTACACCAGGTGGTTAAGCCCCTTGGTACTGACGCTTCCAATATACATTCCCGGTCTTTTCCGGACGGCTTCCAGTCCTTCCAGAATGGTAATACTCTCCGCATCATATGTAGTCTTTTTTGCCATTTTCTTCCTCTCCTCTTATGATCTATCCTAAAATATCCAGGTAAAATCCTGCGGCAGCAGCCTCCTTACAATTTCCCGGATTCCCTGATCTGTTTCTTCAATTCAGTAAGAAAAATTCTATCCCAATTTCAATCCTCTTGTCAAGCCAAATTGACCTCCCCTGCCATTATAACATATTTTATATCGTTAAACTTCTGTAGTTTCCATTCTGTCATAAGAATACTCCCTCTATCGTCCGGTCAGCACACTATTTAAAAGGTCTGCCAGCACCTCCATGGCATTTCGCATTTCCTCTACCGTGTTGGTCTGCGCGCCCGCCTCAATAAGAAGCATCCGCGGCATCAGATCCATATTGTATTTATAGCCGCGAAGATAGTTTCTCCTTGCAAATCCCGGATATTTTGTTTCTGCCGCAATCTTCATCTGCAGGGAAAATGCAAGATTATCCTGCAAATATGGATTGGCCATTCCGGCAAGGTCTCCGTTTACCCGCGTCCGGCTAAGTCCGTTAAAAAACATGATCTGTGCCGTCGGTTTCCCATTTATCTCTGTCACCAGATGCGTAGTATCCGCCACGCCGTCTCTATGCAGATCGATCACCACTTCGATACTCGGATTTTCCGCAAGGATCTGTTCCACCTCAGGTTTGGCAAATTCATAGGCCTCGCTCCGGTCCAGTTTCCCATTGATCAGATCATATACACCCTCATGATGCATGGTCGGAATCTTGTATTTGTTATTTAAAATCTCCGTCAGATAACGCCCGATCCCTACAATTGAGGTGGACGGATCATTGTCCGAATCTGCGAATGTCTCCTGGGAATGGGTGTGATAGATCAGGATTTTCGAACCGCCCGTACTCAGATCGATCCTCAAATCCTTTCCAAGCAGCTCCGAAGCGTTCAACTCCGAAGGATTGATATAAGTCACGCTGTCCACCGTATAAAAATTGCTCACAAGATATTCAAAATCATTTAGCCGCTCCATCGAAAGATCCATCGTCGGTACGGACGCCTGCCTTGTCTCTTCACTTTTGTCTTTCCCGATAAGCTGTCCATTTTCATCCACCGAATTTTCTTCTTCTGCCTGCTTTTTTGCAAGAATCGCATAGGTAGCCTCATCTTCTGTCAGAAGCTCTGCCGCCTCCCGTTCAGTCACATAATTGCCAAGAGGAATCAGGGCAGATGCCATGTGGACAACAGCCTCCGTCACCCGGATTTCCCCTTGTTTTTTTTCCGTATATGTAACTCCCGGCATATAAAGCCGCTCCGCATTCTCCTGAACGCTCTGGATCATCCTGATCTTCCAGGACTTCGGGATCAGTGAACCGCTGCTTTTTGCTTCCAGTCCCCAGATTCCCAAAATCATAATGGCAAGAAGCACACAAATTCTCTGTTCTTTTTTCATCTGCGCGCCTCCCTGCCAGTTTCTGAAGATCGCTGTAGCAAAACCATATCTTTCCAGACTGGATCCTGCCCCGGACCTTTTGTGTCATATTGACATAATATATGCAGCTCACTGCCTGATTATGTCGCTGAAGCTGCAAAAAGCATATTCAGTGCCTCCGAAATCGTATAACTGATTCGCCTGACGGTCTCATCAATATCTTTTGGTGTTACAAACATTCCATTTAAATGTGGCGCGATCAGTTCTTTGATCAGCTCATATTTTTCTGCCGGACTGTATCCTTTGATCACACTTGCCATGCCTTTTAAAGATTCAGATACTTCCACTGCACTGAGCAGATTATCCATCGTATCGCCTACAATGGTTGCCGCATCCACTACAGTCGGCACACCGATTGCAATCACCGGGATCCCGACTGTCTTTTCCGTGATTGCATTTCGGTGATTTCCCACCCCGGATCCCGGATTGATTCCCGTATCTGCAATCTGGATCGTCCGGTTCAGCCTTTTTGAATTTCTCGCTGCCAACGCATCGATCACCAGAAGGATATCCGGTTTTGTCTCTGCCACCACCCCCCGGATCACCTCCACAGTCTCCATTCCGGTCTGCCCCATAACCCCCGGCACGATCGCACTGACCGACCAGACCTCATCTTCCCCTGTTGCATACTTTCCGTACTCCTCAATGATATGCCTTGTGATATGCAGGTTGTCTACCACATAAGGGCCAAGTGCATCCGGTGTCACCTGCCGGTTGCCAAGACCGACCACCAGGATCTTTTCCATCTTTCTTTTAGGAAGCAGTTCTCCAATGAATTTCCGGAGCTGCTGTGAAATCTCCTCATGATATCCTTCATCGGGAACTGCCATTTCCGGTGCCTCGATCGTGATATAGCTGCCAACCGGTTTCCCCATCACTTTTGCTCCGTTTTCGGTCTCAATCCTCACGGTCGTGATGCGGATCTCATTTTCCTCATCATACTCTTCCGTCAAGATCACACCCTGAACCTCAACATGGTCAGATTCAAACCGTTCCTTCTCTTCCAACGCCAGATCCGTCCTGATATTATACTTTTCAACCATAGTCCTCTCCCATTTCTGTATTTTCTGTCTTATTCACTTAGTTTTTCGCAAAAAATTGGAATTATGTATTGACAAGCAATCTTTCTTCGCCTAAAATAAATAAGTGTGTTCGACGGATGTTCCGTGTCACTTTTCGTCGAATTCAATATTATGATTATATAATTTATGAAATGATAATTTGGAGGTGTCGGAAATGGCTAATATTAAATCCGCAAAAAAGAGAATTTTAGTAACTGAGACAAAGACAGCTAGAAATAAAGCAATCAAATCTAAAGTGAAAACTTATGTAAAGAAAGTTGAAACTGCTGTTGAAAAGAAAGACGTTGAAGCTGCAAAGGTTGCATTAAAAGAAGCAATCTCTGTAATCAACAAAGCAGGAAGCAAGGGTGTTTACCACAAAAACACATGC
>OLFT01001454.1_pt1 | contig 24628 bp, 20 predicted proteins | sample 1604921 | NCBI WGS metagenome assembly OLFT01 (sample SAMEA3888897, study PRJEB22519) | human gut metagenome | biome: human gut; feature: human-associated habitat; material: faeces | place: Denmark | collected 2013 | reverse complement strand
CTGGCAGACCGTACTTACGCGTTAACGCGTTATGCGAGGAACAAAGGGCTTTGCCAGCATATGAAATACCCCCGGCTTTGCCGGGGGATATTTATTACTGGGATTTATTTCAGCAGCCCATAGCTCTGCTTCAGCAGCAGGATGCGGGAGACGCTCTCATCGATGCAGGCTTGGCTGATGGTCCCGTTTTCGGCGGCGTTCATCACCGCTTCAAAGGCCGCCTGAAGGTCCTCGGGGCACAGGAGGATGTCACAGCCCGCCTCTATGGCCGTCACGGCGGCTTCCGCCGGGGAATATTCCTGGGTGATCGCGCCCATCTCCAGGGAGTCGGTGATCACCACCCCCGGAAAGTTCAGTTGCTGCCTTAAAATGCCGCCGACGATCTCCCCCGACATAGACGCGGGCGTCAGATTGCCTGTGATCGCGGGGGCCGCGATGTGCCCGACCATCACGCAATCCTGGGCGGTGAGCGACGCATAGGGGAGCCATTCGCAGGCCTCCATCTCCGCCTTTGTCTTGTAGCTCACCGCGATGCCCACGTGGCTGTCTTCTGCGGTGTCTCCGTGTCCGGGGAAATGCTTGAAGGTGGGGATGATCTGCTCCTGCTTCAGCCCCTCCGCCATGGCCTTTGCCATACCTGCGGCGACGTCGGCGTCCGATGAAAAGGCCCGGGTCCCGATCACGGTATTCTTCGGATTGGAGTTCACGTCGGCCACCGGGGCGAAGTCCAGATTGAATCCATATTGACGCAGATACGCGCCGATGGTCGCACCCATGTCCATGGCCGCCGCGAGGTCGCCGCTCTCCCCCACGGAGGCCGCGCTTTGATACTGCCGGACCGCAAAGGCGGGGTCGTTGGCAAGCCGGGCGACCAGGCCGCCCTCCTCATCCACCGCTATAAAAAGGGGCGTGCCGCTGGCAGCTTGCATATCGCGGATAAAATTGGTGGTCTGTTCGGGCGATGCGATATTCTTTCCGAACAGGACAAGCCCGCCCACGGGGTACTGGGCCAGCGTATCCGCCATGGCGCCGGACAATTCGGTCACGCCAGCCCCGGCGGGGTCCTCGATCTGGTCCTCGGTCTGGGATAAGTCCAATGCGTCCGGGCGGACGAGGAACAGCTGTCCCACTTTTTCTCGGAGGGTCATATTCTGCAAGAGAAGCGAGACCGCGTCCGTCTCAGTGGGAGGCTCCGGTTCCGGCTGGGGCGGTTCGGGTATCGTCGGCTCTGCTTCTGAAGCTGACGTCTCCTGCTGGGGTACAGAGCTTGCGTCTCCCGGAGCCGTCTGGGAACAACCGGCCAGGAGAGACAGGGCGAGCAGGGCGGCAAGGCTGCGGTTTATCCACTGTTTCATGTGTGGTCCCTCCTGAATGCAGTATTTATGGGCCGTTTCGGCGGGCCGCTGGGGACAGCGGCCCCTACGCGCCCGGTCACAGCCAAATGCTGCTGGCGTGGGCCATGCGGGTGCGGGTGTATAGGATGACCCGGTCCCCCTGGTGGAGGGTCAGGTCGCCGTTGGGGATGAGCATCCGGCCCTTGCGCTTGACGATGACGATGAGGGTCTGGCGGGAGATATCCAGGTCCCGGATGCGCTGACCGTTCCAGGGGTTGTGCTGGCGCAGCTCCAGCTCCTTCAGCTCAATGTGGTGCTGGTCGCTGCTGCCCACCGACTCGGCCCCCAGGACCAGCACGTCGTCGGCCATCAGCTCTACGCTGCCACGGGGGACCACCACCTCGTGTCCCCGCTGGATGGCCACCACAATGACGCCGTGGGGCAGGCCCAGCTGCTGGATGGTCTTGCCCGACCAGCTGTCGTGCTCGGTGAGGGCCACCCGGATGAAGTGGACCTCGTCCTCGTCGGCATACTCGCTGATGCGCTTGATGCGGGTATACTGATCCACAAATCCGGCGGAAATAATACCCGTTGGAATGGCCACCATGCCTACACCTAGGAACGTAATGAAGATGCTGAATATTTTTCCCATGGTGGTCACGGGGTAGATGTCCCCATAGCCGATGGTCAGCAGGGTGGACACCGACCACCAGATGCCGGAAAAGGCGTTGGAGAACACCTCCGGCTGGGCATCGTGCTCCAGGCTGTACATGCACAGGCTGGAGGCCAGCATGAGCACCAGCAGGATGAACACCGAGGAGAATAGCTGCTGCCGCTTGCTGGAGATGACCTCGGTGATGACGCCCAGGGAGTCGTAATAGGCGTTCACCCGGAACAGGCGGAACACCCGGGCCACCCGGAACATGCGGAAGGCCACCGCCCCGCTGGGGAAGAACACCGGCAGATAATAGGGCAGGAAGGACAGCAGATCCACCAGGCCGCTGAAGGAGAAGACATACCGCAGCACCGCCTTTGGTTCCGACAGGCTGGGCCGCAGGAATTTGGCCGTCCACAGCCGCAGGCAGTAGTCCAGGGCGAAAAAGGCCACGGTGATGGCCTCCACCGTCACCAGCCAGGGGCCGAACTTGGCGTGGAGGTCGTCGAAGGTATACATGACGCTGACCACCAGATTGATGACGATGGACAGGATGTTGAAGGCGTCGTACACCTGGCTGGCCACGTCGCCGGGCAGACCGATCTCGATGATCTCGAACAGGCGCTTGCGCCGATAGTCCCACTCAGACTCCATTTTCTCTCCTCCAGACGCCCCGCCGGTTTGGTCCGGCTGCGGGGCCTTTGGTGTTACAGGGCGGCCTGGATGGGGGTGAGCTCCACACCACGGTCCGTCACCGCAGTCTGCACCCCCAGCAGGGGGCACAGGTCGCTCAGGGGCAGGCACCGCCCGCCGCCCCGCTCCACCGTGGGGCCGGACAGGCGGATGGTCATCCCGTCCAGCAGGGCCCGGCGGCCCACGGGCAGCTCGATCTTATGCCGGCCGTCAGACAGGCGGAGCACCCCGTCCTCGCCTGTCTCTCCCGCCCAGCCCAGGGCGGCGGCCAGAGCGGCGGCGTCCACATAGGTCACGCCAGACAGCCGGGTCACCTTGTCCCCCAGGTCCAGGGCCTGTCCCTGCCAGAACAGGGCGGGGGCCTGGTTCTCCCCCGGCTGGACCTGGGCGGCCAGATACTCCTCATAGGTCAGCCCCTGGTCCATGCAGGTCTGGGCGATGGCCTGTCCCACATAGCGGTAGTGCCAGGGCTCGTAGCGATAGCCGGTGATGGACTCCTTGTCCTGGGGATAGCGCAGCATGAAGCCGAATTTGGCGCAGTTTGCCTGGAGCCAGGCATATTCCGCCGTGTTCTCGAAGTGGGCGCTGATGCTGGCGGTGTTGATGTCCAGGGCCAGGCCGGTCTGGTGTTCGGAGTAGCCGGGCCGGGCGGAATAGCGCGCGGCATTGGCCTTGCCGTCGATAGACACATAACGATTGTATAGTCCTGTTTGGGTCTCATAGGACCGGTAGGCGGACACGCTGCGCAGGCTGATGCCGTCCGCCTTGGCCGCGTCGGCCATGGCCCGGAAGGCCGCCGCCGCGTCGGGGACCATGCTGCCCACGCCATAGCGCCCGCCCAGCTTCTCCAGCTCCGGCACGTAGGTCTCGGGCAGGCCGTGGTATTTGTTCACCAGCACCAGGGGGTCGGACGGGTCATCGATGGGCCGGGCATCATCATAGGGGGCAAGGTCCTGGTCCAGGTTGACCTGGGTGACGATCTCCTGGGCGCTCGCCTCCGGGTGGGCCTGGGCATAGGAGAGATAGCGGGCTTCCCGGTCCAGGCGGCTGTTGTCCAGAGCCAGACAGGCCAGCAGCCGGGCGTCCAGCCCCAGGGAGCGCTCCCCCAGCCGGGACCAGAGCTGCTCGGCCTGGTCACTGGAATAGCCCAGTTCGGTCAGGGCCGACAGGGCGGCGCGATAGCCCGCGGCGGGGTCAGGCTCGTAGTACAGGGGGGACAGCCCCGCCACCGCCGCCACCAGGGGCGGCTCCTCCGTTTTGGCGGCCAGGGCCGCCGGAGACAAACACAGGGCCAGGGCCACCGCCCCGGCCAGAATACGCTTGGATGATGTGGACATGCTGAAAAGACCTCCAGGGGGTTACAAAGAGAGATGAGTTAGGAGTTAGGAGTGATAAGTTTACTGCCTTTGCGCTGATACTCGGCGGACAGCTCGTCGGCCAGGTAGTCGTCGCTCATGCAGTGCAGGTCAGACACGCCGTCCCGCATCAGGCGGTAGAGCTGGGAGCGATAGAACAGGTCCATCGCCCCGCTGAGAGAGACCCCCGCCTTTTTCGCAAAGCAGGCAATGACCCGGGCGTATTTCTTTTGCAGAAGAATGGGGTTTGCGTTCATACGGTCACGTTCCTTTCCCGCATCAGCTCCAGAATGTCGTTGACGATATAGTCCTTGCTCTGGGTGTGGAGCATCTCGTACTCGGGCACGATATAGCCGTTTAGAATGTCGCTCCGTTCGGTGAAGGCCCGATAGACCTTCTGACCGCTCACGCCCAAGCGGGCGGCCACACTCTCCACACAGAAGACAGCAAACTCCAGCTCCCTGGTGTTCCTGATGGGGCCGCCGATTTTATCTGTGTTCTCCATGGGCCACCTCCCGGCACTGCTTCAAAAAATATTCCCAGATGGCCCCGCCGTCGTCGCAGTCGGGGCGGCGGCGGGCGTAGGACATGCGCTCGGGGTGGAACTGGACGCCCAGGATGGGCAGGCGCTGGTGCTCCATGGCCTCGGCCACGCCGCCCTCACTCCAGGCGGTGACGGTCATGCCAAAGCCGGGGTCGGCCACCGCCTGGTGGTGAAAGCTGTTGGTGTGGAGAATGGGGCCATACAGCCGCTCCAGCAGGGAGCCGGGCATGGTGCGCACCGGGTGGCGGGCGTCGTCCCGCTTGGTCCCCTTGTGGAAGACGCACTGTTCCGGCGGCAGGTCCTGGATCAGTCCGCCGCCCTGGGCGGCGGCGATGACCTGCATCCCCCGGCATATGCCCAGGATGGGCCGCCCCGCCAGATAGAAGGCCCGGAAGAGGTTCACCTCTGCCAGGTCCCGGACCCGGTCCGGGGGATCGCCCCCCGCCTGGGGCCAGCCGAACATGTCAGGGTCCAGGTCTCCGCCGCCGCACAGCACCAGGCCGACGCAGCTCAGGTCAGGCTCCGGGGCGTAACCGGGGCAGGGGAGACCGCCCGCCGCCGTCACCGCGTCGGCATAGGCGGCAAAGGCCCCCTGCTCACAGGAGAGCTGGATGCGGGGTTTGGGGTCAGACATGCTGGGCCTCCCGGTGGCGGACCATGTCGGCGATCAGGTCCACAGCCCCCTCCACCCCCACGGTGGAGGAGTTGATGGTCAGGTCATACCGGCGCATCTCCCCCCAGTTGTGGCCGGTGTAGTAGTTATAATAGTTGGCCCGGCCCCGGTCCATCTGCACCACCCGGCGCTCCATGTCGTCCTGGGGGATGTGATACTCCTCCACGCACCGGCGCACCCGGCTGGGCAGGTCGGCGTGGATGAACACCTTCAGGCAGTTTTCCCGGTCTCCCAGGACATAGTCGCTGCACCGGCCCACGATGACGCAGGGACCCTGGTCGGCCAGCTCCCGTATCACGTCGGACTGGGCGAAGAAGGCCTGGTGGCTGACGGGGATGCCGTGGCTGGACATGGTGGGGGCCCCGATGCCGATTGGGGCGATGGACATGTGAAAGCGGCTGCGGGCCCGCTCCTCTGCCCGGGCGATAAAGTCCGGGGACAGGCCGCTCTTCTCCGCCGTCTTCAAGATCAGGGTCCGGTCATAGCAGGGGATGCCCAGGCGGGCCGCCAGCTGCTTTCCGATCAGACGGCCGCCGCTGCCAAATTCCCGGCTGATAGAGATGACATAGTTGCTCATGCGATTTCCTCCTGCTGATACCAGTTGCCGGGCATGGCCCGGTTTTCATATATTATAGCGGACCGGATGAAAAATGACAACGAAAATCTGCCTCCTTTTCCGGCATTTCAGGCAATTTTCCCCCGGCGGGGGGCGGCGATTTTCGGAACAGTTCATAAAATCCCCCCGGCCCTTGCATCATGGCGGCGGAGCGGGTATGATAAACCCATAGAAACAGATCTGGTCAGGGGCGCTTTCTGCGCCCCTTGGAAAGGCGGCGATATCCATGTCTGCGCGAAACGCGGCACGAAGCGCGGGCGTTCTGATGCCCATCTTCTCGCTGCCCTCCCCCTTTGGGGTGGGCACCCTGGGGCGGCAGGCCCGGGAATTTGCGGACTTTTTGGCCCAGGCCGGACAGAGCTATTGGCAGATCCTGCCCATCGGCCCCACGGGGTATGGGGACTCCCCCTATCAGTCCTTCTCCTCCCGGGCGGGCAACCCCTATTTCATCGATTTGGACGAGCTGGAAAAACAGGGGCTGCTGGAGCGGGAGGAGTATGCCTCCCTCCCCTGGGGGGACGACCCGGAGCGGGTGGACTATCAGGCCCTGTACCGCCTGCGGCTGCCGGTGCTGCGCCTGGCCTGTGACCGGCTGCTGTCCCGGCGCTCTGCCGGATTTGCCCGGTTCTGCCGGGCCCACGGGGCGTGGCTTGATGACTATGCCCTGTTTATGGCCCTGAAGGAGCAGTACGGCGGCGCCCCCTGGCTGGAGTGGCCGGAGGACGTCCGCCTCCGCCGCCCCCAGGCCCTGGAGCGGGCGAAAAGAGAGCTGAAGGGGGAGATCCGCTTCTGGCAGGGGGTGCAGTATCTCTTCTTCCGCCAGTGGCACAAGTTCAAGACCTATGTAAACGAAAAGGGCATCTCCATCGTGGGCGACCTGCCCATCTATGTCGCCGGGGACAGCGCCGACGTGTGGGCCGCCCCGGACCAGTTCCAGCTGGATGAAAACGGCTATCCCACTCTGGTAGCCGGGGTGCCCCCGGATGACTATTCCGCCGACGGCCAGCTGTGGGGCAACCCCCTGTTCCGGTGGGAGCGGATGAAGGAGGACGGCTATGCCTGGTGGCTGGACCGGGTGGCCTTTCAGTTTGAAATTTACGACGTGCTGCGGCTGGACCACTTCCGGGGCTTTGAATCCTATTACGCCATCCCCTATGGGGAGGAGACCGCCCGGAATGGCCGGTGGCTGCCCGGGCCGGGGATGGACTTCTTCAAGACCCTCCGCCGGAGCCTTGGCCCCCGGCGCATCATCGCCGAGGACCTGGGCTTTCTCACCCCGGCGGTATATCAGCTGCTGGCGGACACGGGCTTTCCCGGCATGAAGGTGCTGGAGTTCGGCTTTGGCGACCCGGAGGAGGACAGCGAATATCTGCCCCACAACTACCCCGTCCACAGCGTGGCCTATCCCGGCACCCACGACAACGACACGATCCTGGGCTGGCTGGACAGCCTGACCCCGGAGCAGGAGGAGTTCGCCCGGCACTATCTCCGCCTGTCCGGCCACGAGGGGCTGCACTGGGGGGTGCTGCGGGCTCTTTGGGCCAGCCCCGCCTGTCTGACGGTGGTGCAGATGCAGGATCTGCTGGGCCTGGGCAGCTCCGCCAGGATGAACACCCCCTCTACCCTGGGGGGCAACTGGCAGTGGCGGGCGCGGCCGGAGGCCATGAATGCCCGCCTGGCCCGCCGGCTGCATCAGGAGACCGCCATCTATCAGCGCCTGCCCCGCCCCCAGGGCGGCACGGCTTGCGACAAGGAGTGACCACTTATGCAACTGCAAGAAGAAATTTCCCGCCTGACCCGGCAGCACTTTGACCGTGCCCCCGACCAGTGCGACGACCACCAGCTGTATCAGGCCCTGCTGATTTTAGCCCGGCAGCGGGCGCAGGCGCGGCCCGCCCCCACGGGGGACCGGAAGCTCTATTACTTCTCGGCGGAGTTCCTGCTGGGCAAGCTGCTGTCCAACCAGCTGCTGGCCCTGGGGCTGTATCAGCCGGTGAAGGACTATCTGGCCGGGATGGGCCGGGACCTAGGCGTGCTGGAGTCCATGGAGCCGGAGCCGTCCCTGGGCAACGGCGGCCTGGGCCGTCTGGCCGCCTGCTTTCTGGACTCCATTGCCGCCCTGGGGCTGCCCGGGGACGGCGTGGGCCTGAATTATCACTTCGGCCTGTTCCGCCAGGTGTTCTCCCGGTGCAAGCAGACGGAGGAGCCGGACCCCTGGCTCCAGAGTGACGGCTGGCTCATCCAGACGGGGCGGTCTTTCCCCGTCTCGTTGGGGGACACCCAGGTGACGGCTGTCATGTATGACATCGCCATCCCAGGGGCGGGCAGCGGCTGCGCCAACAGGCTGCACCTGTTCGACCTGGCCGACCCGGCTCACGCCCCCTGGGTGGGTATCGACTTTGACAAGGGGGATATCGGGCACAACCTGACCTCCTTCCTCTATCCCGACGACAGCGACCAGGCCGGGCGGCTGCTGCGGGTGTATCAGCAGTATTTCCTGGTGTCCGCCGGGGCGCAGCTGATCCTGGCGGAGCTGGAGGAGCGGGGCTTTGCCCCTGACACCCTGGCCGACCACGTGGTCATCCAGATCAACGACACCCACCCCTCTATGGTCATCCCGGAGCTGGTGCGGCTGCTGATGGAACGGGGGCTGACCTTTGACCAGGCGGCGGACCAGGTGACGGCGGCCTGCGCCTATACCAACCACACCATCCTGGCCGAGGCCCTGGAGACCTGGCCCATGTCCTATCTGGACGCCGCGGCTCCCCAGCTCACGCCTATTCTCCGTAAATTGGATGAGCGGGCCAAGGCCGCCCACCCCGACCCCAGGGTGGCCATCATCGACGATCAGGATCGGGTCCACATGGCCCACCTGGACATCCACTATGGCTTCTCCGTCAACGGCGTGGCCCGGCTGCACACCAAGATATTGGAGCACACGGAGCTGAAACCCTTCTATGACATCTATCCCCAAAAGTTCTCCAACAAAACAAACGGCGTCACCTTCCGCCGGTGGCTGGAGACCTGCGACCAGTCGCTGGTGGCCCTTATCGACGACTGCGTCGGCCCCGACTGGCGGCGGGACGCCCAGAAGCTGGAGGGCCTGCTGAAGTATAAAGACGACCCGGCGGTGCTCGCCCGCCTGCTGGAGGTGAAGCAGCAGAACAAGGACCGCCTGTGCCGCCTGCTGTGGTCGGAGCAGGGGCTGGATCTGGACCCCTCCTCGGTGTTCGACGTGCAGATCAAGCGCTTCCACGAGTATAAGCGCCAGCAGATGAACGCCCTGGCCGTGATCCATCAGTATCTGGAGATCAAGGCGGGCCGCCTGCCCCAGCGCCCGGTGACGGTGCTCTTCGGCGGCAAGGCTGCCCCCGCCTATGTGATGGCCAAGCACATCATCCACCTGATATTGTGCCTGCAAAAACTCATCGAGCAGGACCCCCAGGTCCGCCCCTGGCTGCGGGTGGCGATGATCGAAAACTATAACGTCACCTGGGCCGAGGCCCTGATCCCCGCCTGCGACATCTCCGAGCAGATCTCTCTGGCGTCTAAGGAGGCCAGCGGCACGGGGAACATGAAGTTCATGGCCAACGGGGCCGTGACCCTGGGCACCATGGACGGGGCCAACGTGGAGATCGCCGGACTTGTCGGCAAGGGGAACATCTATACCTTCGGGGCCTCCAGCGACCAGGTCATCGCCCTGTATCGGGACAAGGCCTATGACCCCCGGGCCTGCTATCACCGGCCCCAGGTGGAGCGGCTGGTGGACTTTTTGGTCTCGCCGGAGCTGCTGGCCATTGGCGACCCGGCCAGTCTGTCTACCCTGTGGCACGATATGAAGAGCAAGGACTGGTTCATGGCTCTGCTGGATGTGGAGGACTATATCCAGGCCAAGGCCCGGGCCATCGGCGACTATGGGGACCGCCTGGCCTGGGGGAAGAAGATGCTGGTGAACATCGCCAAGTCCGGCTACTTCTCCTCTGACCGCACCATCCGCCAGTATAACGAGGACATCTGGCACCTGACCTGATAAGCTGAAGAGACGAATAAGACCGGCGCGCCTTAGGTTTGGGCGCGCCGGTCTTATTTTTGGGGGGAGCGCATATCCTGTACCATCTGGACAAGGAGGGCGGGACCATGGGAGGAGAACGAAAGAAGACGGGGGGCGGGGCCATGAGCGCCGTCCGGGGGACGGCGGCGGCCCTGGCGGTGACGGGGCTGCTGTTTCTGCTGCCCGGCCTGCTGGTGCCGGGGCCGGAGGCCAAGGGGGACGGACAGTCCGCCGTCAGCGGGGAGAGCGCCCCGTCTGGCACAACGACCGCTGTCCAAACAGGAAAACGGGACGGTGGGCGGACGGTGCGGCTGCTAAAGAAGGACGGCACGGTGGAGGAACTGACCATGGCCGACTATCTGTGGGGCGTGGTGGCGGCGGAGATGCCCGCCTCCTTTGAGGAGGAGGCGCTGAAGGCCCAGACCTGCGCCGCCCGGACCTATACCGCCGTGCTGCAAAAGAGCGCCGGAAGCAAGCACCCGGACGCGGACATCTGCGCCGACAGCACCTGTTGTCAGGCCTACATCGAACGGGCGGATGCCCAGGCCCGGTGGGGACTGAACGCCCAGAGCTACAGCGAGAAGATCGCCCGGGCCGTGGCGGACACCGACGGCCTGGGGGTGACCTATGGCGGGGAACCCATCCAGGCCCTGTTCTTCTCCTCCTCCCCCGGGCGGACGGTGGACGCGGCGGCGGTGTGGGGCAGCCAGGTGGACTATCTCACCGGGGTGGACAGCCCCGAGGGGGAGGAGGTGCCCAACTATCACACCCAGGTGGACAAGACGGCCCAGGAGGTGCGCCAGGCGGTGCTGGACGCCTATCCCGGGGCCGACCTGTCCGGGGACCCCTCCGGCTGGTTCGGGCAGGCGGACCGGGACGCTGGCGGCACGGTGCGGTCCATCCCCCTGGGGGGCGTGACCCTCACCGGAAGCCAGGTGCGGAGCCTGTTCGCCCTGCGCTCGGCGGCCTTCACCGTAGCCTGGGACGGGAGCAAGTTCACCTTCTCCGTCACCGGCTATGGCCACGGGGTGGGCATGAGCCAATACGGGGCCAACGCCATGGCCAAGGAGGGAAAGGGCTTTCGGGAGATCTTGACGTGGTACTACACGGGGACGGCGGTGGAGGAATTGTGGTGAAAAATTGCGGCAAAAAAATAAAGCCTTCCCCCTGGGAGGGGGAAGGCTAAAAACCATATTTATTTCCCCACGCAGAATTTGGAGAAGATGCGGTCTGTTACGTCCTCCCGGACGGATTGGCCGGTGAGCTCGCCCAGGGCCTCCAGGGCCTCCTCCACGTCGGTGAGGAGGGCGTCGGGGGTGACGCCGTCGGAGAGGGCCTGATTGGCCCGGACCACGCAATTCAAAGCGCGGCCCGCGGCCTCGGCCTGGCGGGCGTTGGTGATGAGCTCCCCGGCCTTGTCCTCGCTCCCCTGGGGGAAGAGGGCGGCCACCGCCTGGCCCAGTTCCTCCAGGCCCTCCCCCGTCCTGGCGCTGAGAGAGACCGTCGGCGCGCCCTGGGAGAGGGCTTCCAGCTCGTCGGCGTGCTCCCCGGCCAGGTCCCGCTTGGAGCGGACCAGGATAAAGGGCTTGCCCGCTTCGGCGATGGTGCGGGCCAGGTCGGCGTCCTCCTGGGTGGGCTTTTCTGTGCCGTCCACCACCAGCAGGACCAGGGCGGCTTCGTCCATGGCGGCCCGGCTGCGCTCCACCCCCAACTGCTCGATGGGGTCGTCGGAGTCCCGCAGACCGGCGGTGTCGATGAGGCGCAGGGTCACGCCCCCCAGCTCCGCCCGCTCCTCCACCGTGTCCCGGGTGGTGCCGGGGATGTTGGTGACGATGGCCCGGTCAAAGCCCACCAGGGCGTTGAGCAGGGAGGACTTGCCCGCGTTGGGGCGGCCCACGATGGCGCAGGGCACCCCGTCCCGGATATACTGCCCCCGGCGATAGCTGCCCGCCAGGGCCCGGAGGGCGCTCTCCTGCTGGGAGAGCTGGTGGCTCAGCTCCTCCATGCGGAAGGGGTCGATGTCCTCGTCGGGGTAGTCCAGCACGGCGTGGAAGTGGGCCATCACGTCCACCAGGGCGGAGTAGACCCCCCCGATGCGCCGGGACAGGGCCCCGGTGAGCTGACCGGCGGCGTGGCGGGCGCCTTCACGGCTGCGGGCCTCCAGCAGGTCGCCCACCGCCTCGGCCTGGGCCAGGTCCAGCTTGCCGTTGAGAAAGGCACGGCGGGTGAACTCCCCGGCCCGGGCCTGGCGGGCCCCACGGGAGAACAGGGCCTCCAGCCCCAGGGACAGCACCATGGGGGAGCCGTGGCACTGAAATTCTGCCGTGTCCTCCCCGGTGTAGCTCACCGGGCCCCGGCTGAAGGTACACAGCACCCGGTCAATGGGCTGGCCGTCCCGGTCCAGCAGGTCGCCATAGACCAGCTCGTGGGGGCGGTGCTGGCTGAGGGGCACTTTGTTCAGGGGCCGGAAGCTGGCCTGGGCCACTTCGATGGCCCGGGGGCCGGACAGACGCAGGATGCCGATGGCCCCGGGGCCCGGGGGGGTGGAGATGGCGGCGATGGTATCAGCGGGCAGAGACATAATGACCTCCGATCTCAAGGGAGGATTTCGACGGCGGGCCGGGACCGTCCTGCAAAAAAGGGGCCGGCCAAAGTTTGTCGAATTTTCACCCTTGACAAATGTAATGAAACGGTTAAGAGCGGGTAAAGTTGTATTTCCGTTGACATAACACACTGTGGAAAACCCTGTGGAAAATGTGGATAACCGTTGCAAACAGGGCGTATTTCACCTGGACATGTTCTTGCCGGGGGCGATGGTAAAGTTGCATAGCCCCCGGGAGGCAAATGAGAGGGCGTTCTGAAAGAGAGAAAACCGCCCGTCGAAAATGACGGAAAAAATGCAGACGCGCCGTCCCGCCGGGGATGACGGGGCGGCGCGCCGAAGGATGACCGGGCTTAACCCATGCGGCGGACCACGGCCCGGGCGGCCTGGACGCCGGAGGCTCCGGCCTGGGCCAGACCACGGGTGACGCCCGCGCCGTCGCCGGCGGCGAAGAAGCCGGGCAGGGCGGTCTCCAGCTCGGAGGAGAGCTGAAGGCGGGCGGAGTAGAACTTCACCTCCGCGCCGTAGAGCAGGGTGTCGTAATTGGCGGTGCCCGGGGCGATCTTGTCCAGCTGATAGATCATCTCGATGATGTTGTCCAGCTGGCGCTTGGGCAGGGTCAGGGACAGGTCGCCGGGGACGGCGGCGGTGAGGGTGGGCCGGACAAAGGACTTGCTCATCCGGTGCTCGTTGGTGCGGCGGCCCCCCACCAGGTCGCCGAAGCGCTGGACCAGCACGCCCCCAGCCAGCATGTTGGACAGGGAGGCCACGTGCTTGCCATAGCGATAGGGCTCGTTAAAGGGCTTGGTGAACCGGTTGCTCACCAGCAGGGCGAAGTTGGTGTTCTCAGACCGGAGGGCGGGGTCGGCATAGGAGTGGCCGTTCACCGTGTTGATGCCCTCCACGTTCTCGGCCACCACGTGGCCATAGGGGTTCATGCAGAAGGTGCGCACCTGGTCGCCATACTGCTTGGTGCGATAGACCAGCTTAGACTCGTAGACCACGTCGGTGATGTGCTCGAACACGCTGGCGGGCAGTTCCACCCGCACGCCGATGTCCACCTGGTTGTTCAGCAGCTCCAGCCCCAGCTCCTTGCACTGGTTGGAGAACCACTCCGCGCCGGAACGGCCGGGGGCGGCGATGAGATAGCGGCAGGCGATTTCGTCTCCCTTGGCGGTGGTCAGGCGATAGCCCCCGTCGGCCTGGGCGATGTGGGACACCTCGGTGTTGAAGCGGAACTCCAGCTTGTCCCGCAGACCCTCGTAGATGTTGGTGAGGATGCGCAGGTTGTTCTCGGTGCCCAGGTGCTTGCACCGGGCCTGGAGCAGGTGCAGGTCGTAGGCCAGGGCCCGGCGCTCCAGGGCCTTGGCCTCGGGCGTGGTGGTGGAGAAGCACTGGGTGGTGGCCCCGTGGGCCACGTTGATGGAGTCCACATAGTCGATGAGGTCCATCACTTCCTTGGGCTCGATAAAGTCGGTGAGCCAGCCGCCGAACTGGGTGGTAAAGTTGAACTTGCCGTCGGAAAAGGCACCCGCGCCGCCAAAGCCGCACATGGTATGGCACACGGGGCAGTGGATGCACTCCTTCACCTTGCCCGCCACGATGGGGCAGCTGCGGTGATAGATATCCTGACCCTGGTCCAGGGCCAGGACCTTCAGACCGGGGTGCAGGTGGGTCAGCTCGTAGGCGGCGAAGATACCGGCCTCGCCGCAGCCCAGGATGACAACATCATAATTGGGGCTCATGTAAGGGAACTCCTCCTCAAATCTCATTTGGAAAACCAATGTGCCGCTTAGAGGGCGATGACCATAACAACACAAAATAAGTATAGCACAAAGGACAGCAAAAGGAAAGCGTTCCGCGTTACAGTTCCACCTGCAATCCTGTTTTTTGCTGATATCCCACTGTGTGCTGTATACGCTTCGCCTCTCTGCCCATGATGACATCCCGGCGCTTGCCGAAGGCCCGGTTCAGCACGCCCACCAGCGTGCCCACCAGCACGGCGGCGATGACGGTGCCCGCGCCCACGCTGCCCAGGCTGTGGAGACAGGTGAGGCAGGTAATGACGGAGACCAGGACCATGGTGCAGTCAAAGCCGATCTTCACCTTGGGAAATTCGATGCCGGTCACAGAGGAGACGGCCTGCATGGCCCCCTCCCCCGCCAGGGGAATGAGGTCGGCGGGGAGGTAGAAGAAGATGCCGATGGCCACGAATACCGTGCTGGCCAGGACCATCCCCACCCGGATGACCAAATTTTCCGGCGTGGGCAGGAAAGAGACCATATAGTTACAGAAGGTGGTGAAATAGCCGAAGATCACCCCCACCAGCACCTGGAGCAGCTGGGCGGGCTTGAACTTCCGGCGCAGCAGCAGAATTTGCAGCAGGACCAGCACCACGTGGAACAGGATGGTGGCCTTGCCCATCTCGATGCCCCAGACGCAGGTCATGGTGTATGGAATAGAGCTGACCGGGGAGACGCCCAAATTAGACTTGACGGACAGGGCGATGCCGATGGTCATGACGAAGAGACCGACGAAATAGAGCGCGGTCCTGATTTTCAGATGATTTTGCTTCATGCTTTGCGATCCTCTCTCTTTTTTGATTGACAAACAAAATAAGCATAAAATATTGACAGGGACTTGTCAAATTTTTATTCTCTTGACAGGGCCGCGCCCGGCGGGATATGATTCTGGTATCAGAGATTTGCAAAAACACAGGAGGACAGCCCATGGACATGGAGACAGAGACGGCACAGGTAAAGGTCATCGCCCACATCCGCAGCGATTTTTCCACAAAATTCGGGATTCCAAGGCAGAGCGGCCTGGTGGACGAGCTGACGGCCCGGATCGTATTCACCCCGCCCTTTCGCAACGAGGCGGCCCTGCGGGGGCTGGAGGGCTTTTCCCACCTGTGGCTGATCTGGGAGTTCTCCAAGGCCCGGCGGGAGGCGTGGTCCCCCACGGTGCGTCCCCCCCGGCTGGGGGGCAACCAGCGCCTGGGGGTGTTCGCCACCCGGTCCCCCTTCCGGCCCAACCCCATCGGCCTGAGCTGCGTGCGCCTGGTGAGCATCGATCTGCACACCCCGGAGGGGCCGGTGATCACCGTGGCGGGGGCCGACCTGATGGACGGGACGCCCATCTATGACATCAAGCCCTATCTGCCCTATGCCGACTGCCGCCCGGAGGCACTGGGGGGCTTTGCTCCCGCCCCCGCCGGGGCGCGCCTGGCAGTGGACATCCCGCCGGACCTGCTGGCGCGGGTGCCGGAGGACAAGCGGGCCGCCCTGACGGGGGTGCTGAGCCAGGACCCCCGGCCCTCCTATCAGCACGACCCGGAGCGGGTGTATGGCATGGCCTTCGCCGGGCTGGAGGTGCGCTTTCAGGTGGAAGAAGATCGGCTGAAAGTGATCAGCGTGGAGCGGGAATCTTGAGATAAGCAAAAATTATCCACAAAAGCCTTGGCTTTTGTGGATAATTTTTTGGGTTTGGGAGGACGGGGGAGACGGATTCCCACGTCGCTTCGCTCCTCGGAATGACAAGATCCGATGGCGTTTGTGTAACTTATTTTTTCGTGGCTACTAAAATGCGGATGCGGCCTCCGGCGGAGGCACCCTGGTTGTCGTACCAGCCCACCAGGGAGTAGTCCGTGCTGTTGACGGCGGACAGGGTGGTGGGGTAATAGCCCTGCTGGCCGCTGTCCCGCAGGAGGACCATCACGTCCTCGGCCAGGGCATATTTGCTGCTGCCCGCCGTGGCGGTGAGACTGGTGAGACCGGTGAGGTTCACCGAGGACAGCTGGCGCATCCCCTTCAGGGAGCCGCTGTCCGAGAAGGTCAGCCGTGCCCCGCCCACCTTCACGCTGTAGGTCTGCTGGCCGCTGACCGAGTGGCTCTGGCCGTTTTGCAGGTAGGTGTAGCTGCCGGAGAGACTGCTGCCGTCAGTCTTGCTGGTGGCCTGGGTGACGAAGGCATAGGTATAGGTGTCGCCGGTGGCCTCGTCCAGGATGAGGCAGTCGATGCTGCCGCTGCTGTCCAGGGTGTAGAACAGCACGTCGTCATCGGTGAGGGAGTATCCCGCCAGGCGGGAGGGGTAGATGCGGGCATAGCCGCCGTCGCCGTCGGTGTCCAAAATCTCCACCCCGTCGGCAAAGCTGTATCCGGCGAAGCGGGTGCCGGCGGAGTTCACCGTGCCGGACAGGCTGCGCTTGGAGATGGCGGACAGCTGAGTGCCCGACTGGGTGACGGTGACGGACACCAGCTTGCCCACGGACTGGGCCCCGCCGTCGTGGTAGAAGGTGCGCACGGTGCCGTCGGAGCAGGCCACCTGGGTCTGGGCCTGGGCGGAGGTGGTGGAGGAGCTGGAGGTGGACGAGGAGGAGGCCGCCTTGCTGCTGGCCACCACCACGCCATAGTAAGTGGTCTCGCTGTTCTGGGCGGAGACCACGTCCACGATGTCCCCGTCCATGCCCAACAGCACCGTGACTACGTCGCCCTGGCTGAACTGGCCCTGGCTGGACAGCTTATAGCTGGCGGTGGAGCTGCCGATGGAATAGGTCACGCCCGCCACAGTGGCGGAGGTGGGGGCCGTTTTGCTGGGGGAGAGGTCGGTGAGGGTGCCGGTGGCCCGGTCACTGTAGACCCACACGGTGCGCAGACCGAAGTTATAGTAGTACACGTCGTACTGCTGCACCTGGCTCTGGCTGGACAGGTCCCCGTCCCGATAGACGGTGGCGGAGGCGGCGGAGAAGGGCAGCTCCAGCGTCCGGGAGGCGGAGGCCACATAGGGACCCTTGGTGTCGGCGCTGACCACGGTGGCATAGTCCACCTCGTTGTTTTTGATGGTGTAGCCCAGGGTGGTGCCGTAGACGGGGCCGTCCTTGGTGTCCGCTAAGAGCAGGTTATAGAAGAGGGTGACGCAGTCCTGGCGGGTCAGGGTCTGGCCCTGTTTGGCGGTGACATCGTCCAGCAGGCCCACAGCCCCCGCCTTGGACAGCTGGGCGGTGGGGAAGGACCCGGCCAGACTGGAGGAGTCGTAGCCCAGCAGGCGCAGCAGGGCGGTGCAGGCCTCCTCCAGGGTGATGGTGCGTCCGGGGCGGAAGGTGCCGTCGGTGTAGCCGGTCATCCAGTTCTGCTCCACGGCCAGGCGGATGTATTCGCTGGCCCAGTGGCTGCTCTTCACGTCCTTAAAGAGGGACACGCCATAGCCCGAGCCCACGGTGTCCTTATAGGAGGAGGCGGCGGTCATCATGGTGACGAACTCCGCCCGGGTGACGGCTGAGGACAGGTTCAGGTTGCCCTGGCTGTCCCCGGCCATGATGCCCAGGGCACGCACCGTCTCCAGGGCGGTGGACTGGCTCACCGCCCCGGCGGGCAGGGTGAGCATGGATACCGCCAGGGCCGCAGCTAACAAGGCGGAAAGTTTTTTTCTCATGGGGAACTTCATCTCCTTAATCATAATGCAGCGCGTCGATGGGGTTGAGGGCGGCGGCTTTGCGGGCGGGGAGGTATCCGAAGAGGATGCCGATGCCCACGGAGATGCCGAAGGCCAGGGCCACCGCGCCGAAGGTGGGGGCCACGGTGAGGGAGGCCTCCATCACCTGGGTGACCACCCGGGTGGCCACGGTGGACAGCACATAGCCCAGCAGAATGCCGATGACGCCGCCCAGGGCGCTGGTCATGGCCGCCTCGATGACGAACTGCTGCATGATATACCGCTCCTTGGCCCCCAGGGATTTGCGGATGCCGATCTCCCGGGTGCGCTCGGTGACGGAGACCAGCATGATGTTCATGATGCCGATGCCGCCCACCACCAGGCTGATGGCGGCGATGCCCGCTAGGACATAGACCAGGATGTTGATCATGCCCGTCATGGTGTCCAGCATCTCGGCCATGCTGGTGACGGTGTAATAGTCGTCGCTGGCGAAGACCTCATACAGGGCGGACTCTAAGGCGTTCACGCTCTCGTCCATGTGGTCCTCGTCCTGCATGGTGACGGTGTAGGCGTTGACGGACCCGGCCATGCGCTCGGCCACGGAGTAGGGCAGGAACAGGCAGTCGTCGGTGCCGCCCTCCTCTAAATCGTCGCTCTGCTGCTGGATGACGCCGACGACGGTGAGCGTCTGGCCCCGGACCCTGAGGGTCTGGCCCACGGCATTGCCGCCGAAGTAGGCCTGGTCCACATAGGCCCCCACCACGCAGACCTTGCTGCGCATGGCGATGTCGCTGTATTGCAGGTCCCGGCCTTTGGAAATGTCATAGTGCTTGATGGACAGATAGTCCTCGCTGACGCCGGTGGCCATGGTGCTGTCCGCCGTGTCAGAGCCGATCTTGACCAGGCCGGGCATGGTCACCGTGGGGGAGCACTTGTCTAAATACTGGCTGTTTTCCGCGACGATGCTGTACATGTCCTCCACGCTGAGACTGCGGGTGGAGCCACGGGACTGGACGGTGACGGTGAGGGTGTCGGTGCCCAGGTCGGAGAAGCTGTCAGTGACATAGCCCTTTAAGCCGTTGCCCAGGCCCACGATGACGATGACGGCGGCCACGCCGATGATGATGCCCAGCATGGTCAGCAGGGTGCGGGTCTTGCTGGAGACGATGTTCTTCACCGCCAGCTCCATGGATTCTAAAATGCTCATGCCCCCGCGCCCCCTTTCGCCGCCCCGGCGGCCCGGGGGGTGACCACCGCCTCCGGCGCGTCGGCGGGGCCGTCGTAGACCACGTGGCCGTCCTCCAGGCGGATGATGCGCTGGGCCTGGACGGCGATGGAGTTGTCGTGGGTGATGAGGACCACGGTGTTCCCCTCGGCGTGGACCTGCTGGAGCATGGCCAGCACCTCCCGCCCGGTGCGGGAATCCAATGCGCCGGTGGGCTCATCGGCCAGGATGACCGCCGGGTGACCCGCCAGGGCCCGGGCGATGGACACCCGCTGCTGCTGGCCGCCGGAGAGCTGGCTGGGCTTGTGCCGCCACTTCTCCCGCAGGCCCACCCGCTCCAGGGCGGCCAGGGCCCGCTCCCGCCGCTCCTTTTTGCCCACCCCGGCGTACATCAGGGGGACCTCTACATTTTCGGCCAGGTTCAGCTTGGGCAGCAGGTTATATTGCTGGAAGATGAAGCCCAGCAGCTCGTTTCGGATGTCGGCCAGCTCGTTTTTGTCCATCTGGCCCACGTCCCGCCCGTCCAGGAGATAGGTCCCCTCCGACGGCACGTCCAGGCAGCCGATGATGTTCATGCAGGTGGATTTGCCCGAGCCGGAGGAGCCGACGATGGCCACGAACTCCCCCTTATAGATGCGGAAGGAGATGTGGTCGGCGGCCACTACTGTCGTGTCGCCCATGTGATAGTATTTGCACACGTTCTGAAATTCGATGAGGGTCTCCAATGTTCCGCCCTCCTTAGAAGCCGCCGGGGGCACCGCCGCCGCCACCACCGGGACCTCCTCCACCGGGCATTCCGCCTCCGCCGGGCATATCCCCGCCGGGCATGCCGCCCATCATCATGTCCATGCCGCCGGAGGAGCTGGTCTGGATGTAGGCCACGGTGTCCCCCTCCTGAAGGCCGGAGGTGATCTCGATGTAGTCCCCGTCGCTGACGCCGGTGGTCACCTGGACGGAGACATAGTCGCTGTTGGCCGTGTCAGGGGCCTGGGGCTGGCTGCCGTCGGGCTGATCGCCGGAGGGCTGGCTGTCGCTGGGCTGGGCAGTCTGGGCGTTGGCCGCGCTGGGGGAGTCCTTGGTCACCAGAACGGTGTTGCCCCGGTTCAGGGCGGCGGCGGGGATGACCAGCACGTTGTCCGCGTGCTGGAGTTCAATGGTGGCGTCCACGCTCATGCCGGGGAGGAGGCCGTCGGTCTCGTCGATGCGGATGGTGACGGGATAGGTGGTGGCGCTGCCGGTGGAGGTGCCCGCCACGCTGACCTTGGTGACGGTGCCGGTGTAGGTCTGGTCCTCCACCGCGTCGGCGGTGATGGACACCGTCTGGCCCACGGAGATGTTGGAGATGTCCAGCTCGTCTACGCTGAGGGTCATGGTGAGGTAGGACAGGTCGTAGATGGTACACAGGGTCTTGTTGGCCTCCGTGGTCTCGCCGGCGTTATAGTTCTTGTCGATGATGGTGCCCTTGATGGGGGAGGTGATGGTGTAGTCGTCCAGCTGTTCATAGCGGTTCTCCAGGTTGATCTGGGCGTTGCGGACGGACTCGGAGGCGCTTTGCACCTGGTCGGAGAGGCTGCTGCTGGTGAGGGTGACGAGGGTCTGGTTTTTGCTGACCCGGTCCCCCTCGCTGACATGGATGCGGCTGACGGTGCCGCCCACCTTGGCGGTGACCGTCTTCTCCTCGCTGTAGGTAAAGGTGCCGCTGTCGGTGCTGGTGACGCTGCCCACGGCGGCGGTGGCGCTCTGGTCGGTGGACAGGCCGCCGGGGTTGGACACGGCGATGGTGACGGTGCGCACCTGCACGTTGCCGGAACGGACCTCGATATTGCCGTTGATCTTGGTGATGGTACCGGACAGGGTCTCGAAGGTGCTGTCCAGGGTGACGGTGGCGCTCTGGCCCAGGGAGAAGCTGGCCGCGTCATCGGCGGGGAAGGGGACCTTCAGCTCCATGGTGGCGGAGTCCCGGATGGTGGCCACCGTCTGGCCGGCCTGGACCTCGTCCCCCACCTCCACGTCCACCGACCACACCTGGCCGGCGGCGGTGGCGGCCACGTTCAGGTCGGCCTGGTCCTCCAGCTGGCGGCTGTAGCTGCGCTGGGCCTGCTGGAGGGAGATCTCCGACTGCTCCAGGGAGCTGTTGGCGTCGGAGGAGTCCAGGGTGTACAGCACCGTGCCCTCCTCCACCTGGTCGCCCTCTTCAAAGTTGGCGGTGAGGATGGTGTCCTCCAGCAGGGTGGTGACGTTGTAGGAGTCGGCGGCCTCCAGGGTGCCGCTGCCGGTGATGGTGGCGGTCACGTCCCGGCGGGTGACCTGGGCGGTGGTATAGCCGCCGTCGCTCTTTTTGGCGGCCTGGGCGCTGCCACCCAGCAGGGCGTGACTGCCCAGGCCGATGACCAGGGCCGCCGCCGCCACCAGGGCGATGAGCTTCTTTCTCCCCAGCTTTTTCAGGGCCGGGCGCTTCTTTTTGACAGCGGCAGTCTCCCCCGTGGCAGAGGGATCGGGCCGCTTGAGAAGGGGCAGTTTCATGTTGGGACCATCCTTTCCGTTTGGAACGAGTTACATCGCCCCCTATTGTAGCGGCAGAGTTTAAACGAACCACAGCCAAAATCGAAACATTTTCAAAACAAGGGCAAAACTTTTTCCGGCGGCGGGCAAAAAAGAAGCGCCCCGCCGGGCGGCGGAGCGCTTTTGATGGGATTTTAGGTCAGATCAGACCAGCTTGTCCTCCTCAGGAAGGAGGTCGGTCATGCTGCGCAGGCTGACACCCAGGGTGGACAGGTTGTGCAGCATGGCGGAGGTGGCAGGGGGCAGGATGCCCAGAGCGCCCAGGGCGATGAGGGTGCCGTTGAAGCCGATGACGAAGCGATAGTTGGACTGGATGCGGTCCATGAGCCCCTGGGCCACCCGGCGCAGGGCGACCAGTTCGTTTAAGTCCTCGGCGGCCACGGTGACATCGGCGATCTCCCGGGCGATGGCCGCGCCGTCGCTGATGGCGATGCCCACGCTGGCGGCAGACAGGGCGGGGGAGTCGTTGATGCCGTCGCCCAGCATGATGACGGTGTGCCCCAGGGCCCGCTCCTGCTGGACAAAGTTGGCCTTGTCCTCGGGCAGGACCTCGGAGTGGTACTCGTCCACGCCCACCTGGGCGGCGATGGCGGCGGCGGTGCGCTCGCTGTCGCCGGTGAGCATGACGGTCTTCTTCACGCCCAGCTGGCGCAGGGTCTGGATGACCTGGGCGGCCTCCTTCCGCAGGGGGTCGGCGATGCAGATGACGGCGGAGAGCTGGCCGGCGATGGCCAGATAGAGGTGGGAGTACTCCGGGGGCAGGGCATCGAACTTGTCCTGCTCCCCGTCGGGAATGGCGCAGTGCTCATCCTCGAAGACGAAGTGGGCGCTGCCGATGATGACCTTTTTGCCGCCCACCGTGCTGGCGATGCCGTGGGCCACCAGATACTGGACCTGGGAGTGGAGCTCCTCGTGGGCCAGGCCCCGCTGCTGGGCGGCGCTGACCACGGCGTTGGCCATGGAGTGGGGGAAGTGCTCCTCCAGACAGGCGGCAAGGCGGAGCATCTCCTCCTCGCTGTTGCCGCCGAAGGGGACCACCTGGGCCACCACGGGGCTGGCATAGGTCAAAGTGCCCGTCTTGTCGAAGACGATGGTGTCGGCCTTGGCGATGGCCTCCAGATATTTGCCGCCCTTGACGGTGGCACGGAAGTCGCTGGCCTCCCGCATGGCGGACAGGACGGCCAGGGGCATGGCCAGCTTGAGGGCGCAGGAGAAGTCTACCATGAGCACGGACAGGGCCCGGGTGACGTTGCGGGTGAGGAGATAGACCAGGCCGCTGCCCACCAGGGTATAGGGCACCAGCTTGTCGGCCAGGTTGGCGGCCCGGCTCTCGGCGGCGGACTTGAGCTTTTCCGACTGCTCGATCATGGAGACGATCTTGTCATAGCGACTGGAGCCGGAGTGCTGGCGCACCAGCAGGACGCACTCGCCCTCCTCCACCACGGTGCCGGCATAGACGGCGGAGCCGGGGCGCTTGGGCACGGGGATGGACTCGCCGGTGAGGGAGGCCTGATTCACAGTGACCTCCCCCTGGTCCACCACGCTGTCCAGGGGGATCATGCCGCCGGTGCGGACGCAGATGCGGTCGCCGGGCTGGACCTGGGTGAGGGGGACCAGGATCTCGTCCCCGCCGGGGGCCTTCAGCCAGACCCGGTCGATGTTCAGGGACATGCTGCGGGCCAGGTTGTCCACCGAGCGCTTGTGGGTCCACTCCTCCAGCAGCTCGCCCAGGCGCAGCAGGAACATGACCGAGCCGGCGGTGCCGAAGTCCCGGCGGACCAGGGAGATGCCGATGGACAGGCCGTCCAGCAGCTCCACGTGCATCTGGCGGCGGATGAGGCAGCCCAGGCCCCGCAGGACATAGGGAACGGCGGTGACCACCGCCCAGGCGGCCTGGAGAGGGGCGGGCAGGAAGAGAGAGCGGGCGGCTTTGCCGCAGACCAGGCCCACCAGTTTTTCCTGATAGGCCCGGTTGATGGCCCGGCCGCTCTGGATGCCGGAGAAGGCCTGGACGGCCTTGTCAGAATAGGAGAAGCGGCGCAGGGAGGAGAGCAGCTGCTCCCGGCAGTCGCCCCGGAAGGTGACCACGGCGCAGCAGGTGCGCTCGTGGACATCGGCCTGGAGCACATGGGGCTGGGCGTGGAGCCAGGCCTGAAGCAGGTCGGCCTGCGCCAGGGTCATGCGGGACTGGCACAGCTGCACCCGCATTCGGCCCCGGCTTTCGTGTTTGATGATGAATTTCATAGCGTATGCCTCCAAAGGAAAGAGGGCCGCCGAAGCGGCCCCCTACGGCGTAGTGGATTTACTCAGCGTCGGCGGGCTCGGCCTCGGCGGACTCGTCAGCCTGCTGGGCCTGCTCGGCCTGCTGGGCGCGCTGCTCGTTGATGTCCTTGGCGGTGGCCAGAACATCGGCGGCGTTCTCCTGCACGGTGTTCACGGTGGTCATGACGCAGTCCTTCATCCGCAGGACGGCGGCGGCGGTGTGGGCATAGGCGTTCTTGGCATCCTTGCTGGAGAGCAGCTTGATGCCGGCAGAGCCAAACAGGGTGCCGCCGGCGAACAGGGCCAGTTTCTTGTAGATATTCATAGAGCGTTCCTCCTTGAAGTAATAAGTAAAGCAACACATCGGGCGGGGAGCCGGACGGGCCAACTTTTTTGATGCAAGAAATATAGCACAAGGGACAAAAAAATGCAATTATTTTTGGAAATATTATCGTAGGATAACTGGAGAAAGTAAAAAGCGTGTAAAAAACAAAAAACAGCAAAATAGACAAAAGAGAGCGGCGGCCCCGGGAGGGACCGCCGCTCTTAAGTGGCTCTGTGTGAAAATGTGGAGGATCAGCCCTTTTTGGCGATGGCCTGGCGGGCCTTGTCGGCCAGCACCTCGG
>OLFT01001452.1_pt1 | contig 24649 bp, 29 predicted proteins | sample 1604921 | NCBI WGS metagenome assembly OLFT01 (sample SAMEA3888897, study PRJEB22519) | human gut metagenome | biome: human gut; feature: human-associated habitat; material: faeces | place: Denmark | collected 2013 | reverse complement strand
GGGAGCGGTATGACGGGGCGCTGTGCTTTACCCGGCTGATGGGGGCCAGCGACGCCTATGAGTTTTCCTTTGTGGCGGTGCCCGCCCAGCCGGCGGCTGGCATCGTGAAGGGCATGGAGGGGCGCTTTCATACCCTGAAGGCCCTGGCGGAGGGGCACCCGGAGTGCGCCGGAGAGCTGGAACGGCTGGAGCGGGAGGCTCTGCTGGGCCGGAAGAGCGGGGAGCGGGCCAGAAGAGAGGCGGTGCGCTTCGGTCTGCTGGCCGGACTGGGGCTGGACAAGGCGGCCCTGGAGCGGCTGGTTGCCCCCCTGTCCCCGGAGGAGCTGGAGCAGGTGGAGAAGGCCTGGGAGCAGAAGGCGGCGGAGCGCTATCCTCTGTTTCCCCAGCTGCGATATGAGGAGCGGGAGCAGAAAGAGACGGGCCGGGACGGGGCCTTTTTGATCTGAGAGCAGAACCCGCCCGGTGGGCGGATGAGCATAAAAACAGGAAATTGAAGGAGGAAACGCAGGTATGAGCAAGATCTCGTTTGAGGACATCGGCAGCGTGGTGGCTACTTTTCTGGCCGACAGCGGCGTGAAGGGCGGCCAGGTGGTGAAGCTGACGGGCAACGGTCAGGTGGGCCCCTGCTCCGCAGGCGACGCCTTTTGCGGCGTGGCCCTGGAGCCCAGGGCTGGTCTGGCCGCCGTGCAGGTGAAGGGCTTTGTCACGGTGAAGACGGCGGACACCCTGGCCGTGGGCTGGGCGGAGCTGGCCGGGGACGGCGACGGCGGCGTGAAGAGGGCGGAGACCGACGGTGTGACGGTGCTGGTGGCGGATGTGAAGGATGACGGCAGCGCCGTGATCTGTCTGTGATCGGGAAAGGAGAGGAAACGAATGGCTTTTTCTTATGACAATCTGAAGTTGGACAAGGGGATGTATCAGGAGGCGGGCCGCAGCTTTAGCCAGGTGCTGGAGCGGCAGGACCCCAGCGAGCAGTATAAGGGCACCAGTCTGGAGGGGCTGGACGCCTTTCAGCGGCAGCTGAAGCGCTTTGATATCAAGGTGAAGGGTGCGGGCAGCGACGTGGTGGAGAAGTTTTTCCGCACCGCCGACTCCGCCGTGCTGTTCCCGGAGTACATCGCCCGCTCGGTGCGCCAGGGCATGGAGGAGGGGGACATCCTGCCCCACATCACCGCCGCCGTGACCCGCTTTGACGGCATGGACTATCGCTCCATCACCGCCGAGGCCGGAGGCGACAGCAAGCAGCTGCGCCACGTGGAGGAGGGCGCGGCCATCCCCGCCACCACCATTCAGGTGCAGTCTAATCTGGTGAAGCTGCACAAGCGGGGCAGAATGCTGGTGGCCAGCTATGAGGCGGTGCGCTATCAGAAGCTGGATCTGTTCTCCGTCACCCTGCGGCAGATCGGCGCCCACATCGCCCGGGCCCAGCTGGAGGACGCAGTGGACGTGCTGAAAAACGGGGACGGAAACGGCAACGCTGCCAGCGTGTTCACCACGGCGGCCCAGGGCGAGCTGACCTATGACGATCTGGTGGACTTTTGGGCCAAGTTCGACCCCTATGAGATGAACGCCCTGCTGGTGTCCGGCGATGTGATGGTGAAGCTGCTGAAGCTCAGCGAGTTTCAGAATCCCCTTACCGGCCTGAATTTCCAGGGCACGGGCAAGCTGACCACCCCCCTGGGGGCCAATCTGCTGCGGACCTCTGTCCTGCCTGCGGGCACGGCCATCGGTCTGGACAAGCGATTTGCCCTGGAGATGGTGCAGGGCAGCGACGTGACGGTGGAGTATGACAAGCTCATCGACCGGCAGCTGGAGCGGGCCGCCGTGACCACCATCAGCGGCTTTGCCAAGGTATTCAAGGATGCCAGCCGGGTGCTGGAGGTCAAGAAATGAGCGAGGACATCCTGGCATTGTGCAGGGCCATGGGGGCGGGGGAGGAGCAGGACGTCCTGCTCCTCCCCCTGATCGAAGGGGCCAGCGCAGAGCTGGAGCACCTGCTGCGCCGGGGGGTAAAACCGGAGGACTGCGGCAGGAGCTTCGCATTGGCGGCGGCCATGCTGGCCATGGACGGACTGGAGGCGGCCCAGGGGGGCGGGCAGATCAGCGGCTTTACTGCCGGGGAGCTGTCCATGCAGCTGCGCGGGGACTGCGGCAGCAGGCCCTTCGGCTGATGGCCCCCTGGCTGGGGCAGACGGGATTTGTGTTCCGGGGGGTGCCGGGCTGATGGCTGAAAAAATGGCCGGACTGGCCAGGCACTGGCGGGCGATCCTGGCCCGGTATGGCCAGGACGTTATCGTCTTCCCCAAGAGCGGAGACGAGGGCGCGGAGACCCGGGCTTTTGTTCAGCCTTTGGCGGAGCGGGGGGAGGACCAGCGGGTCCCATCCCCCCTGGGGCTGCGGCGGGAGGACAAGTTTTTGTATCTGGGCCCGGGAACGGTCCCCCTGGAGGAGGGAGGACGGGTAGACCTGGGCCAGGAGCGCTATATGGTGCAGGCGGCCCACAGCATCGGGCCGGGGCTGTTCTGGCAGGGGGTCCTGCGGCCCATGGACGAGGAGAGGGGGAGCTGAACTGGAACTGGAGCATATCCCCAAGGCCATGGCGGACTATCTCACCGCCCGGGGAGCGGCGGCCATGACCGCCTGGACAGGCCGGGAGCGGGAGCGGCTGACCCGGCCCACGGCGGTGGTGAGCGTGAGAAAGTGTCAGGTGGGCCCGGCGGGCTTTCAGGACTATCTGGGGGAGCGGTTTGACCGGGACAGCGGACAGTGGACGGAGCTGTATGGCCGGAAGGCGGAGCTGACCTTGGGACTGGACCTGTATGCCCCGGAGGAGACGGAGGGGGCGGCCATGGAGACGGCCCTGTTCCGCCTGGCCAGGGCCTTGGTCCGGGGCGGGCCGGAGGGCGTGAGCATCCGGGAGTTTTCCTGCGGGGAGACGGAGCACGACAGCAAGGCGCGGCTGCTGCGGCGGAGCGTGCGGGCGGTGTGCGTGGTCTGTCTCACCGGGGAAGAGGAGCCTGCGGCGGCATTTTCGGAAATTGAAGTGCGAGGTGGATTGAAAGGATGAATGTGACGGTACATCAGAGACCGGGGGTCTATTCCGCGTATGATGCCTCTTCTGTGGTCAGCGGCAGCGGCGGGGGCAAGCAGGTGGGCCTGGTGGCGGTGAACACCAAGGCCACGGCCAACGAGGTGAAGATCGTGACCAGCTATGACGGGGCGGTGAACGCCTTTGGTCAGGGGACCATGGCCGAGCTGATCCGCCTGGCCCTGAAAAACGGGGCCGGTTCTGTGGCGGCGGTGCCCATTGCCAGCGGCGAGGGCTATGGCGACGGCTTTGCCGCCCTGGAGGGGCTGGAGGACGTCACGGCGGTGATCTGTGACAGCACGGACGGGGACGTGCAGAAGGCCATGAAGGAGAGCGTGGAGACGGCCTCGGCCAACCGGCGGGAGCGCATCGCCGTGGCCGCCGGAGGGGCGGAGGAGACGGTGGATGAGCTGATCGCCCGGGCCAAGGCCCTGAACCACGAGCGGGTGGTGCTGGTGGCCCCCGGCGGCGTGGACAAGAGCGGGGAGAATACGGACGGCTTAGGCGTGGCGGCGGCGGTGGCCGGAGCCATTGCCGGGGAGAGCGACCCCGCCGTGCCCCTGGGCGGGGCGGTGCTCACTGGCCTGTATGGTCTGAGCGGGCGGTATAACGACGGGGAGATGGACCGGCTGATCTTAGGCGGCGTGACCCCGGTGGAGAGTCTGGCGGGGACCATGGTCGTGGTGCGGGGCGTGACCACCCGGACCACCACGGGGGAGGCGGCAGACGCCACCTGGCGGGACTTGACCACCATCCGCATCGTGGACGACGTGATCCCCACCCTGCGCCGGGCCCTGCGGGCCAAATTCCAGCGGGCCAAGAACACGGCCCAGAGCCGGGGAGCCATCCGGGCCCAGGTGGTGCTGGAGCTGGAGAACAAGAAAGCCCGGGAGATCATCACCGGGTATGAGAATGTGACGGTGACGGCGGACAGCCAGGACCCGGCCCGGTGTCTGGTGGACTTTTCCTTTACCGTGGCCCACGGGCTGAATCAGATCTGGCTGACGGCCCACATCACCGTTTGAGAGAGGGGAGCGTGAAGCGGGTATGACTGGATTTCCCACCAGCAGCGACATTTATCTGGAGGTGGACGGCACCAGGGTGGCCGTGGTGCAGAGCTATTCCGCCAAGGCCAGCAAGAGCAGCACGGCGGTGGAGGCCTTTGGCGAGGCCGAGCCGGTGGCCACCATCGAGGGGCAGACCAGCCACGTGGTGGAGCTGACCCGGCTGTATGCCACCGACGAGGCCATTCGGGACGGCATCGACTTTTACAGTTTGAGCGGCTTCTCCCTGGTGGTGTGTAAGCCGGACCGGAAGATCATCTATTCCAACTGTCAGTGGAGCAGCATTCAGGAGAGCGCCACCCTGGGCAGCATGGTGCTGGAGAAGGTGACGCTGGTGGCCTCCCGCCGGATCGTGACGGAGGTGTGAGCATGGAGGGTTCCATCTTGGCCCAGCGGGAGCGGGTGAGCCTGGGCAATGGGATGGCGCTGCGGCTACTGTCTGCCCTGGAGGTGCTCCAGGCCCGCCGGGAGGCGGGGGAGCTGGCGGGGGAGGACCGGGAGCGGGCATTGTGCTCCAACGCCTGCCTGCTGGCCCGGGCCCTGGAGCGGGAAGAGGACGAAAGTCCTGTTTTTTCGGACGGACGGGCGGTGCTGGCCGGGCTGACCGTGGAGGAGATCGGCAGTCTGGCCGCCCGGTGGTCTGTGCTCCGCCGGGAGAGCGACCCGGGGCTGAACGTGACGGAGGAGGAGCTGGAGAACGTAAAAAAAAACTCCGCAGTGACCCGGGAGAACGGCTGCGGTGGCGGGTGCTGAGGGAGTTTCACGCCCTGCCAACCGAGGCGCGGGCCAGGGAGATGAAGGACCGGGACTATCTGTGGTGTCTGGCCAACGGGCTTTTGGACCGGGAGGAGGAACTGGGTCGGCTGTGCCCCGACTGCCGGGCAAAGGCGGAGCAGGCCCGGTGCCCTGTGTGCGGCAGGCCCGAGGACGCGGGACAGCCGGGGGAGGGCGGGAGCAATCCCGCCTTTGACCTGGAGCGGTTCCGCCGCTTGAAGGAGGGCGGCGAATGATCGACTATCTGGAGCAGGAGAGCGGCCAGGCGGACGCTTTGGAAGAGCAGAGAAGGCGGCTGGCCGCCGCGCTGACCTCTGCCGCCGCTGCTGGGGAGAGCGGCGGCGTGGCTGGCCCGTCAGGGGCTGAGAAGATGGCTCGGTCTGATCTGGACGGCGGACCGGGGAAGACGGCAGAGAGCGAGCCTCTCCCGGCGGAAGAAGGCCAGACGGCGGAGGAGACGCTGCCCCTGTTGGAGGAGACGGCGCGGCTGGACCGGGTCCTGGACAGCGCCCAGGGGGAGCGGGCGGACCTGTTGGCCGCAAAAGCCAGAGGGGAGAGCTGGCAGGCCGGGAGAGCCGGAGGTCTCACCTGGGGACAGCCGGGGGTGGGGAACGGGAGAAATGCCCCGGCGTTTTGGGACGGGACCATCCCGGAGACGGGCCGGACGGGGGCCTTTGCCAGAGGGCAGGACCCGGCGGCGGAGCGGGAGCAGGCCCGAAACCTGGACCGGATCTTTCAGCGGGACAGCCGCCGGTATGACGGGGGCTTTTTCCTGTATTGACGAGGAGGAGAGAAGATGACGCTATCGCCCATGCGGTATAAGGGCTATACCTGGCCCCACAATCCCAGGGTGTATTCCATCGACTATGAGCGGAAGATGGCGGTGAACAAGACGCCCTTCGGGCTGTTCCACTTGCAGGACCTGGGGCGGACCAACCGGATCATGGAGGGGGAGGGGGAGTTTGTGGGGCCGGACGCCTATGCTCAGTTCGGAAAGCTGGCCAACGTGTTCTATGAGGACGGGCCGGGGCTGCTGGTCCACCCCCTGTGGCAGACGGCCAACGCCTATTTCGTCTCCCTGCGGCTGGAGCAGGAGCCCAGGCCGGACTATGTGCGCTATTCCTTTGCCTTTTGGGAGGACGACAGCTGGTATACCGGCCTGGCCGCCCAGACGGCGGGAGCCCAGAGCGGGGAGAGCGGCGGGACGTCCGCCGGGCCAGTGTATCACCGGGTGGTGAAGGGGGAGAGTTTGTGGGCCATCGCGAAGAAGTATGACCTGTCCCTGGTCAAGCTCATCGCCATGAATCCCCAGATCAAGAACCCCAATCTCATCCACGTGGGAGACGAGGTGAGAGTGGGGTGAGAGGCTATGTGACGGACACAGCCGGGCGGCAGTGGCTGCTGCCCCAGCCCACGGCCTGGCGGATGGAGTATACCGCTGGGACGCCCTGCGACAGCTTTTGGATGCGCTGCCCCTGGGAGGCGGGCAGCGGGGCGAAGCCGGGGGAGTGGTCCCGGTTTTGGGCCGAGCACGGGGGAGAGCGGGTATTCACCGGGGTGGTGGACGAGTGCCAGGTGGAGCAGTCGGGAAATGGCAGCGTTCTGGAGCTGTCCGGCCGGGGAATGGCCGCCTTGCTGCTGGACAACGAGGCCCTGGGCCAGGACTATGGCACGGCGACGCTGGAGGACATCCTGCGGGACCACGTGCGGCCATATGGCATTCAGGCGGCGGCAGGGGCGAAGATGCCGCCGGTGAGCCCCTTTTCCGTGGCCACGGGAAGCAGCGAGTGGTCGGTGGTATATGACTTTGCCCGGTATTATGGCGGGGTGGCCCCGCGGTTTGACCGGGAGGGGCGGCTGGTGCTGACGGGCTGGCCGGAGAGGGCGGAGCGGCTGATCGGGGACGGGACGGCGGTGACGGAGCTTGTCTATCGGGACCGGCGGTATGGCGTTTTGTCCCAGGTGCTGGTGCGGGACCGGTACAGCGGCCAGACGGAGACGGTGAGCGACGGGGAATTTATCGCCCAGGGGGGCATGGCCCGACGGGTGATGACCATGCCGGGGCGGAGCAATTTCCAGACCATGCGGTACACGGGCAAGTTTCAGCTGGAGCGGGCCAAGGGGGAGCGCATCCGGCTGGAGGTGGAGATCGGGGAGGCCTTCTCCGCCTGGCCGGGGGAGCTGGTGCGGGTGCAGCGCAGCGGCTGGGACCGGAACGGGCTGTATCGGGTGGCCCAGAGCACGGTGGGGATGGACAGCCGGGGATATTGGACCCGACTGGAGCTGGCCCCGCCGGATTTTGTGGTTTGAGGTGAAGATGATGTGGCTATCGGAGCGGGATATGCGGCGGGAGCAGGGGGAACCGGCGGCGGAGCTGGGCGTGGTGACCCTGGGCGGCGACCCGGCTGGTGTGAGCCTGGGGGGCGAGCGGCGGCAGCTGCCGGTGTACAGCCCCGGCGGGGTGACCTGGCGTCCGGCGGCGGGAGACAAAGTCCTGGTGCTGAAGACGGGGGCGGCGGGGGAGCAGCCCTGCGTCATTGGACGGGTGCAGCAGGGGGCCGGGACATTGGCCCCGGGAGAGGTGCGGCTGGCGGCACCCGGCGGCGGAGGCGGCGTTCTGGCGGGCCGGGATGGCGTGAATCTGTACGGCACGGTGAAGGTGGGCGGCACGGAGATCGGGGACTATATCCGGTCGGTGGTCTATCAGGTGCTGAGCGAGATGGTGACGAGCTGAGAGGAGCGGATGGCGTGGAGCGGACGTTGATAGACGGGGACTATGTGCCCGACGGGGCCGGGGGCCTGAAGGAGAACGACGGGGCGGAGGAGGTGCTGGCCCGGGTGCTGTTCCGCCTGACGGCGCGGCGGGGGGCCATGCCCTTTCTGCCCGGACTGGGCAGCCGCCTGCACGAGGTGATCCGGGAGAAGCCGGGGGCGCGGCAGACGCTGTGCGCCCGGTATGTGGCCCAGGCGCTGGAGGAGGAGACCGACCTGAGCGTGACGGACGTGGTCTGGCAGGACACGGAGGAGGGCGCGGAGGTGACGGTGAGCCTGGAGTGGAAGGGCCAACCGCTGACGGTGACGGCGGCGGTATAACAAAAGGGGGAGCGGGATGAAGAGCGTAGAGGAAATTTACGGGGAGATGCTGGACTGCTTTGCTCAGCGGACGGGGATGCGCCCGGCGGAGGGCTGCGACCTGGCGGCGCGGCTGTACGCGATGGCGGCCCAGGTGTACAGCCTGTATGTCCAGGCGGACTGGGCGGGACGGCAGGTGCTGCCCCAAACGGCGGAGGGGGAGTTTTTGGACCGCCACGCCCAGCTGCGGGGCATCACCCGGAAGGAGGCCGCCCCGGCCACAGGGGTCATTCGCTTTACGGCGGGGGAGACGGCGGACGCGGCCCGGACCATCCCCGTGGGCACGGTGTGCATGACGGCGGGCCGGGTGCGGTTCGAGACTACGGAGGAGGGGGCCATCCAGCCGGGAGAGCTGACGGCGGACGTGCCCGCCCAGGCGGCGGAGGCGGGCAGCGCGGGAAACGTGGCCGCCGGGAGCGTGGTGGTCATGGCGGTGGCTCCGGCGGGGGTGGCCGCCTGCACCAACCCGGAGCCATGCACCGGCGGGGCGGACCGGGAGACGGACGAGGGCCTGCGGGAGCGGGTGATGGACAGCTTCCGCCGACTGCCCAACGGGGCCAACGCCGCCTTTTATCAGCGGGAGGCCCTGTCCTTCCCCCAGATCGCGGCGGCCAGCGTCATTCCTCGCCCCAGAGGCATCGGCACGGTAGACGTGATCGCGGCCACCCGGGCGGGAGTGCCGGACGAGGCGCTTTTGGCTCAGCTGACGGACCATCTGCAAAGTCGCCGGGAGATCGCCGTGGAGGTGCAGGTGAAAGCTCCCACCCTGGCGGCGGTGGCGGTGTATGTGCAGATCAAGCCGGCGGAGGGCTATACCTTTGCCCAGGCGGCGGAGACGGTGAAGGCGCGGCTGCAGGCGTGGTTCACCGGGGAGCGGCTGGGGCAGGGGGTTCTGCGCAGCCAGCTGGCGGACCTGATGTATCACTGCGAGGGGGTGGCCAACTATAACATCGTCTCCCCCAGAAAGGATGTGGCCGGGTCGCCGGAGGTACTGCCCCAGCTGGGGCGGGTGACGACGGAGGAAATGAAGTGAGCTACACGGACTATTTAAAGGAGCTGCTGCGGCCCCTGGGGGTGTATGACGTGGACGCCCCCTTCAACGGCGGGGAGCTGACGGCGGCGGGGGAGGCCCTGGACGGGGCCTTTGGCGCGCTGGAGGAGGTGGAGCGGGAGAGCAGCCTGCTGACGGCCCGGAGCTGGGGGCTGGAGGGGCTGTCGGCGCTGCTGCTCCACCGCCCGGCGGCGGAGACAGAGGAGGGGCTGGGCCAGGCCCTGGCGGCTCTGCTGCGCATCGGGGACGACAGCTTTACCCCCGAGGCCATCAACGACACCATTGTGGGCTGCGGCGTGGCGGCGGAGTGCACCGAGACGGGCGTGGGCCGGGTGCGGGTGCGCTTTCCCGGCGTGGTGGGCGTCCCGGCGCAGATCGACCGGCTGAAGCAGATCATCCAGGAGATCGTGCCGCCCCAGGTGGAGATCGAGTGGTTTTACCGCTTTCTCACCTGGGGGGAGCTGGAGGAGCAGTTCGCGTCCTGGGAAGCGCTGGAGAGCGCGGGGATGAACTGGAGTGAGCTGGAGACGAATGTTTCCGCCTGAAACGGGATGAAAAAAGGGCCGCTGGGGACAGCGGCCCTACATTTTAAATTCAAAATAACAAAACCCCCGGGGAGGAGCCCGAGGGTTTCCTGTAATGATGGGTTGGATCATACAGGGAACAGGGCAACGGGTCATGGCCAGGGGCGGCTTAATACCGCTGCCGTGTTCCTGGGGTTTATTGTAAATTGTCAGGGAGGATTTGTCAATCCCTAAGATGAAAAAATTTGGGGGCAGCCCTCTCCGCCCCTGCGGGGCACCTCCCCCGGAGGGGGAGGCAAGGGGGACGGGGGGACGGATTGCCACGTCGGGCTTTGCCCTCCTCGCAATGACAGGGACGGGGCTGGTCTTGGCTCTCCCTGTGGGGGAGCTGGCACGGCGTTAGCCGTGACTGAGAGGGCGGGCGGACGCGGTACCCGCAAGGGGTATGCCGCATCCGTAAGGCTCCTTCGTCGCCAACGGCTGCGCAAAGGTCCGCCCCTACGACCAGCCCCAAAAGCCTGCGATGTCAGGCTCCCTTGTGAAAGGGAGCTGGCGCGGCGCAAGCCGTGACTGAGGGATTCCAGGCGGCAAAGCCGCCCTTGGCTCCCCCTGTGGGGGAGCTGTCAGCCGCAGGCTGACTGAGAGGGCTTAGTTCGCGTTGCTGTCAAAGGTAGAACAGCTCTCGATGCGCACCATAAACTGCTCCACCAGCCGCTCGGCGGTCTTGGTCAGCTTCCAACCCACGGAGCTTCTCTGATTTAAGGCGTCCGCCGTACCGGCAGACCCCAGCTGCTTGACGATGTGCTCCAGGCCACCGCCCTCCAGCTCGGTCACGCCATAGGCGTTGTCGCCCAAAATCAGGGTGGCGTACACGGCTCTGCCGCCGCTGCCGCCGCCCTCGGCGTTCAGTGCGTCGCCGTCGGTGGTGGTCACTGCGCCGTCCAGCACAACGGCGGCGCTGCCAGCCCCGCCGGGGATGGCCCGCAGAATGGTATAGGTCGCGCCGTTCAGGCTCACCTTCTTGCCGCCCATGCGCTGGGCCTCCTGGGCGGTGATGGCCTCGTCCACGGCCACGGTGTCGCTGGCCTCGGTCACGGTGGCCTTGGCGGTCAGCTTGGTTGCGGTGCCGACTAAAGCGCTGGCCTTAAAGATCTTCGCCTCGGTGGTCTCCACAAAGCGGACCCCGGCAATGCGCCCAATCTCCCCCTCATACCAGTCCTGGGGGTCATAGTCCTTCACCTTCTCCCACTTGGGGTCGTTGGTCAGGTCAAAGGCCACGTCGGGGTGGATGATGCCCACAAAGCTGTCCCCGATCTTCTCCGCGTTCTGGGCCTTCAGGGCGCGGACGGCTTTCTTGATGTCGTCCACAGTGAGATAGCAGTTGTTCGCTGCCGTGGCGCTGCCGCCCACCAGACTGGCCCGGCTGGTCACGCCGCCGGAGTAGAGCACGTTGGTGCCGCCGCACAGCACCTCCCGGGTGATGGTGTCGCTGGTAGCGCCCGCCTGGTTGCCCAGCAGTTTGGTGGCCTGTACCAGGTTGTTGTCAATGGCGGTCAGCATCAGAATGTCAGACAGGGTGACATAGCCGCCATACTGCCGCACTTCCGAGGTGATGGTGGTCACGGTCAGGCTCTGGCCGTCGGGGGTCACGCCCTCCTGCAGCACCCCCAGCATCTTGGGCAGGGGGGAATACTTGCGGAACTCGATGATCTTGCCGCCGTTCTTGGGGATGGGGTGCTTCTGGCCGAACTGGTCATGCACCAGCTTGGGGGCGGCGTTGTCGATGAGATAGTCGCTGTAATACACCTTCATCTCCGGGCTCAGGCCGGAGGCATCGGTGGTCTGGGTGTTGGGCTGGGCGAACAGCTGCAGGTCATAGCCGTTGCCCATATACTTGTCCTTGTAGTTCATGTGTGATCTCCTTTCCCGTGGGGAGGGTCAGAAACGGATCTGTTCTCCCCGCTGCACTCTCCGTGCGATCTCCGCCCGCTCGGCGCGGGACAGATTATGCACGTCGTTCTTCACGATCACAGCGCTCTGGGCGGAGGTACCGTTCTCGGCGGGCCGGGCGTTCCGGGCCTGGATGCGGGCGGCCATCTGTTCTCCCGCCGTCTTGGCTGCGGCCTTGGCCGCCTCCGCCTTGATCTCCTCCATGTGTACCAGCTCATAGGCCTTCTGCACCGGCAGTCCCGCCCGCAAAAGGCCGACAAAGTCCCGGTTTCCCGTCTCCGCCTGAAAGTCAAAGGCGGGGTACAGGGCCTTCACCTGCTGGGCCTCCTGGTCCCACCGGGCGAATTGCTGCTGCATCTGCTGCTCTCCCTGCTGGCGCAGCTGGGCCTGGCGCAGCTGGGCGTTCTCCCGCTCCAGCCGCTGGATGGACAGATACTGGTCCACCGTCATCCCGGCGGCCTCCGCCGCCTCCTGCCAATAGCCCTCGTCCGCCTCCAGGGCCGCCTGCAGCTGGCCCACGTTGTTGTCCGCCACGCCATACCGCTGCATCAGCATGTCCATAATGGGCTTCTGGGCCGCCAGGGCCTCTTCCGCCCCCCTGGCCTCCTTAAAGCGGCGGTTGAAATAGTTGTTGAACTTCTCCGTGTACACGTCCTTGTACTCGCCGGAGATCATCTCCTCAAACGCCGCCCGTTTGGCCTCCAGGGTGTCCGACGTGGTGGTCACGTCCGCCGTTTCGCCGCTGCCCTCGGCGTTCTGCCCCCCGGCATCGGGGGCCTGGGTGTCCTCCTGGGCAGGAGCGTCCTCCTGCTTGCCGAACACCACGTTTTCGTATCCGCCCGTTCTGGAGCGGCGGCCACTTCCGCTCCTGCGCTGGTTCCCGGCCTTTGGCAGTGCGCCCGCCCCGTCCTGCTGGCCGCCCTCGCCGGTCTCTCCGCCGGGGGCCTCCGCTGCGGCGCTGTCAAACAGCTGCAGGTCGAACTCGGGCAAAACATAGGTCTTTCGCATGGTCTCATGCTCCTTTCTTCGGGGCCTTTCCCCCAGGTCATCCGGGGCCTGTTCCCCCAGGTCAGCCGCCCTGTGCGGCATCTATGACCTCCACATTCTGTGGATATTTCTCTCTCAGCTGCTGATAGCCTGTCATGGCCAGCTCCAGGGCGGCCCGGGCCCTTTCGTCCTCCCGGATATCCAGCCCCATGGCCCCCTTGTCCGCCCATGCGTCCTCCAGCAGGCCCCGCCCGTCCAGATAGCCCAGCAGGGCCCAGCTGATGGCCGACACCCCGGCGCACACGATGTCCTGTCCCGCCGGGCCGTGCTGGGCGTGGCCCACGATCTCCAGCCGGTGGCCGCTCCTGCGGCGCTTACAGCGGATGCAGATCATGTCCCGCTCACGTCCGGCGTGGCCCGCTTGGCCAGCTGCTCGCCGTAGGCCGTCATGGTCCCGGTCTGGGCGGCCTTCTGGGCCCGTCCCTGGCCGGGGGTGCTGCCGCCGCCGGAGGGGGCCGCCGCAGTCTGGCCGCCGGCCTGCAGCCCCACCACGTCCCGGCCCGTCAGCTGATACACCACCGCCCCCAGCTGGGCCACCTGCTGCTGCATGGCCGCCAGCTGATGGACCAGGGTCTGCCCCTGCTGCACCTTGTCCTTCACCTTCTGCTTGCCGTCAAAGTCCATCATGTCAATGGCCGTCAGGCTCTGCTCGGCCAGCTCGGGGTTAAAGAACCCCATCTGATACAGCTCCTTTGCCAGCTCGTTCTGGCTCAGTTTGCTGTATGGGCTGCGCTTCTGGGGCTTGATGACAATGTCGAACACCGGCTTGCGCCTGGCCTGAACATAGCCCGGCTCCGCCTCCTGCCCCGGATAGGCCGGGGGGATGGCCTGACCCACCAGGTTTGCGTTGGAATACCGGATGTATTCCGCCTGGCCGCTCTCCCCGGTGATGCGGAAGGAGCGGGCCTCGTCATAAAACTGCCGGATCAGCTCAATGGCCAGATAGCACTCCTGGGTGTACGCCCGATAGCTTCCGGCGATCATGTCCCGGCTGGTCTTGTTGCCCGCCTCCTGCAGCGCCGCAATGGCCGCCGCCGCCGTCACGCCGCCGGAGCTGCTGCCCTGGCTCACGTCCCGGTTGCTGCTGGTCTCCTTCAGCTCGTCTATCTTCATCTGCAGCATGTTCATGGCCGTGCCCGCCGTCTGCTGCACCTGGATTTGCTGGATGTTGTTGGGGTCCCCTTCGTAATAGGCCAGGGGCTTTGACCAGTCCAAAAACTCCTCTTCGTTGATGCCTGCGCCCTTCTTGGCCCAGAACCGGGGCTTGGCGCTCATCATGCTGTTCTCCAGGATGACCTGGCTCAGCTTGTCGATGTACAGCTGGGGGGACTTCATCAGGGCGATGCACCCAAAGCCCACCGGGGTCCCCGCCTCGGGATAGAGCACGTCCAGCTCAACGGGATACCGCCCGTGGCTGTAGAACCCGTCCTCAAAGCCCGCCTCGTTCTCGCTGGCGAACAGCACCTCGCCGCCCACGAATTTGCAGTAGTGCAGCGCCGTCCTGCCGTTCCGGCTGACCTTGTAATACCAGTCCACCACCAGCGTCTTGCCGCTCACGTCCACCGTGTCGTCGTGGACATATTCCTTCACGTCGATCACGCCGCCCCCCAGCTTGCCCTGCAGCTGTGGATACTCCTGTTCCAGCAGGTCGTTGTCCTTCAGGTCCACCACGAACAGATTCCGGCTGGCCTGCAGGTCGGTGATGCCCGGCTCCCAGAACAGATTCAGGATGTCCAGCTCCCGGATGTCCACGTCCCCCAGGCCGTCCTCCAGCTCGTTGTTCCAGAACACGCCCTTGGCGCTCACCCCGTGCTTCAGCTTATACCAGGCCGCCTGGCTGTAGGTCTGTTCATACTCGCTGCGCTCAAACACCACCGGCAGCACGGCGCTCAACGTCTGTGCGTCCCCCTCGTCCTGCCGCTCCCGGGGCAGCACGTTGGGCTCAGGATAGTTGTCCATCATGTCGGCGTGCTTGTTCAGGATGGAGTTGAACATCCAGGCGGAGGTGGGCTCGGGCCGGGCCTCCTCGCCGGTCATCTGGGCGGAGTGCTTGCCCCGTATCACGTCCCAGTGCCGCAGCCGCCACCAGCGCTCCTCCTCCACGATGCGGCTATCCAGACTGGCCTTGCCCTTCTTATAGTCCTGCAAAGTCTGGGTGGCCCGCTCAATGGCCTTCCTGTCGATGACGGGGGAGGGGGCGGTCTGCTCCGGCTCCTCCGTCTGCCCCCTGGCGGCGGGGAGATACCGGGCCGCCCTGCCCACGATCTCGTCTAACATAGTCTCCCTCCTCGGGTGTTAATATCTCCGATAGAACGCATAGCGGTCCACCGGCTCGTCCTGGCTCAGGGGGTCATACTCCACCGGCTCCCGCCCCCGCTGCACCGTGGGCTTCATGGGGTTTGCCATGCACAGATAGCGGGTCTCGTCGGCGATGTGGTCCTCCTGCTTGGTGTCGATGTCCTCCGGCTTGTGGGGGTCATAGGTCAGCAGGGGCATGGTCCGCCGGAACCCCCTGCACCCGGAAAACACATACAGCATGGGATAGCCCTCCCCGTCAAACTGCATCCGATAGTGCACCTGCATCCACCCGGGCAGCCGCTGGTGGTCTCCCGGCTCAAAATACACCCCGTGCTTCTCCGCCGTGTCCGCAATGCTCACCCCGTGGCTGGCCTCCCAAATGGCCGGGTCGGCCACGCCGTGGATGTGCTTGCCCCGCAGCCAGCGGTGCTCGGTCTCAATGCGGCGGATCTCCCGGAATATCTCGTCCGGGGACCAATTCACGCCGGTGTCCGGCTCGTTGGCCACGCAGCCATACAGCTCCAGAATGCGGTACAGCCGCCCGTCATAGTCCACCGCCCACCATGCGCAGGAGAAGGGCTTGCTATAGCCAAAGTCAAAGCTGCGCCATATCTCCCAGCTGTGGGGCACCTCAAAGGGGGAGATCACGTGGGTCCACTGCCGGTCCTCATAGTGCGCCGGGTCGTCCCGGAACTCCTGAAACACCTGCCCGTCATACACGTCCCAGCAGCCCTCCAGATGGGCCTTCCGCTGGGCGGCGGGCAGGGCTTTCAGCATGTCGATATACGCCGGGTCAGCGTCCATCAAAACCTTGTTGTCGTATACCGTGGCCTGGATGAACACATAATCCTCCGGCCGCTCCCCGTCCTGATAGCGCCGGTCTATGAAGATGCGCTTGATGTACTCGTGCCCCACGCCGCCGGGGTTCATGGTGTAATACACCCTGGGGCTAAAGTCCGTCCTGGTGGTGCGCAGCGACGTGCAGATGAACTTGATCCACCCCTCGGGGAACTGGGTGGCCTCCTCAAAGATGATAAAGTCAAACTCCTGGCCCTGATACTGGTTCAGGTCCCCCTCGTTGTCGCAATAGCCCAGCAGCAGCCGTGCCCCGTTGGGGAACAGAAAGGCCCGCTCGTCCTGGGCATACTTGGCGTAGCCATATAGCTCCGAGCGCAATGGCGTAATGTGGTTGTTGCGCAGCTCCGGCACGGTCCGGCGCAGCAGCAGCCCCTTCAGGCCGTCATACCGCATGCACAGCATCACGGCCTTCCGCCGTCCGGCCCAGCTCTTGCCGCCGCCTCTGGCCCCGCCATAGCCGATGTGCCGGGCCTCGGCCTCAAAAAAGGCCACCTGCTTGGGGTTGGGTACCTCTTCCCGCAGATGCTTGAAGATCAGCGGCTCCGTCACCGGCTCCACTTGTCCAGTTCCCCTTCAAACCGCACCGTCTTTATCCCCGTGGTCTCCATCTTGCCCTCAATATCCAGGGCCTGTGGGCTCTTGCCATACCACATCTCGGCAAACCACCGCTCAATGTCGGCTTTCACTTTGATGGGCGTGGCCGGGTCGTCTGCGATCTCCCGCAGCCGTCCGGGGGCCTCCCTGGCAAAGTCCTTGAATTCCGGCGGGAGGGAGGGCCGCCCTCTCGGGTTTGCGTTGTTCCCCGGCAAAAATCTCCCGTCCGGCCCCCGCTGCGCCGCGCCGCTTTTCGCCCGTTTAGCCGGAGCTTTCTTCTCCTTTTCCGCCAAATTCCCGCCTCCTTTCCTGCTTATCAGCTATATTTTAGCTGATTTTTTTCGGAAAAACCATTGTACGCTCCTCCAACAAATAAGCCCGTTTCGGCCTCGCCGCGCCATTTCACCATGCTTTCTTTGTGCAGTTTTCACACAACAAAAGAGGGAGGGCATTCAGCCCTCCCTGACCTCTCGAAATCGCAGCCTATGCACCTTTCCCTCCGGGTCTGTGTCCGTCTCCGCCCGAATTTTCCCGTCCATGGCCGCCTGGATGTCCTCCTGGCGCACCTCCAGGGGGTGGTCCAGGTCTGCGCCCACCGCCGCCAGTAGTGCGGCCACCAATGCCTCGCAGCAGCGCTGGGTCTGCACCAGGCCCAGCAGCCGCTCCCGCAGCAGTCCGATCTCCGCCTCCTGCCGCCGCACCTTGTCCGCCCAGCGGCCATTCAAGTTTTCCTTGTTCATGTCTCGCTCCTCGCTTTCTGAATTCTCGCCTTCAGCGCCTGCATCAGCGCCTCCTGGTTGTCCCCTTTGCTCTGCAGCGATGCCAGAACGTCCTGGTCAACGCCGCCCTGCACGATCAGCAGATGGGAGATCACCGGATACTGCTGACCCTGGCGGTGCAGCCGTTTGTTCGCCTGCTGGAACACCTCCAGCGACCAGTTGGGCAGGGTGTACCAGATGCAGTGGTGTCCCCCCGCCTGAAGGTTCAGCCCATAGCCGCAGCTCATGGGGTGGGCCAGCAGCACGTCGATCTCCCCGGCATTCCAGGCCGTCTCTTCCGCCGGACCCTCATAGACCCTCGCCCGCAGCCCGATCCCCTCCAGTGCGGCCACGATGCGATCCCGCTCGTGCTGGAACCAGTAAAATACCAGGGCGTGTTCCCCGTTCAGCCGCTCGATCAGTTCTAAAAATGCCTCCAGCTTGCAGCCGTGAACTTGGGCCGTCTGGCCGTCGTTGCTGTACACGGCCCCGCCGCACAGCTGAAGCAGCTTTCCGTTCAGCACGGCGGCGCTGCCTGCGGTGATGGTCTCGGCGTCCACCTCCAGCAGCATCTCCTGCTCCAGTTTGTGATACGCTTTCTGTGCCGCCGGGTCCAGGGCCACCGGAATGATGTCCTCTACAAAGTCGGGCAGCGCCAGATAGTCCTCCGCCTTCATGCTCACGCAGATGTCCGCCACCGCCGCCCGGATGCGGTCCTCCGCCCCCGGCCGCAGGGAATAGGTCCTGTACTGCTGCCCTGGGTGGGCATAGTCCTGGGACATAAAGTTCTCCCGGAAGGAGGTCAGCGTCCGACCCAGCCGTGCGCCCCCGTCCAGCAGATAGATCTGCGCATACAGATCCGCCAGCCCCTTGGGGGCCGGGGTGCCGGTCAGCTCCACCAGGCGGCGTATCCGGGGCCGGACCCGCCGCAGCGCCAAAAACCGTTTGGCTCTCGGGTTTTTAAAGCTGGTGGACTCGTCCAGCACCACCATGTCAAAGGGCCAGTCATTCCGGCAATAGTCGGCCAGCCACGGCAGATTCTCCCGGTTGATGACCCACACGTTTCCGGGGGTATACAGCGCCTTGATGCGCTGCTTCTCGCTGCCCAAAATGGGCACCACCACCATGTCCTTCAGGTGGTCCCACTTCGCCGCCTCCGTGTTCCAGGTCGTCTCCGCCACCTTCTTCGGAGCCACCACCAGGGGCCGGGCCACCTCCCAGCGATAGCTCTGCAATTCCCGGATGGCCGTCAGGGTGATCACGGTCTTGCCCAGGCCCGGCTCCAAAAACAGGCCCAGGGCCGGGTCGGCTACCGCCCGGGAAATGGCATATTGCTGATAGGGATAGGGTTCAAATCTCATCCCGGCAAAACCTCCTCCACAAAGTCCAATACCTGCGCCAGCCCTTTCAGCGTCCGCACCTCTGCGCCCCGCTTCCGCATCTCCCCGTGCTGCCACTTCTGAATGGCGGACAGCCGGCCCTCCTCCGTCTTCAGTTCCACGTACACGGTGCGGCCCTCCGGGGTGATGACGATCCGGTCCGGCACCCCGGGATTCCCGGGGGAAACGAACTTAAAGCACAGCCCGCCCCGGGCCCGGACCAGCTTCACCAGCCTGGCTTCAACGCTGCTTTCTCTCATGCTTGCCTCCTTCGTGGTAACACTTCCTCGCGCGCGTATGTATATACGCATCAGGCGGGTCAGGCGGGTATATTCCTCTCTGTCCCGCCTAAATTCTTTTATTTTTATAGAACTGTAACACTGTGACTTTTAGCAGAAGCCATTGCGGCCCAGTGCTTTCCGATTGTTACACTTCAATTTTGAATCTGTTGTCAGTGTAACAGCCAAAGTGTAACGCTTCCGCCGCCTGTAACCCTCAGTCTGTAACGGGTGCCCGCTCAAAACAGCGTTGAAGGCCGTAGGGCTTTCCGGCTCTTGCCGGGCCTATATTTTCCCAATCCTGTGCCCGTTCCAAGAGCCCGTTAATAGTTCTGGTATCTCTCTGGGTCATATCCCCCTTCCGGCGGCCCAGGGCCTCGCACCAGATCTCTGCGGCGCACACCCGCCGCCGGGGCTCCAGTGTGCCGTCATAGCGCAGCCCGCCGCTGCGAAAGGCCTCCCGCTGGACCAGGTCCATCTTCATCCACTCCGCCGGGACATCCTGCTCCAGATAGTCTGCGATCATGCCCTCCCACGGGTGCCGGGCCCGGTGCTCCTCCTGGACCTTCCGGGCCACCGCCTCCATCTCCTGCGACAGATGCAGCGCCTCGCCCACCCGCCAGCGGACCACCGCCTCGGCCCACAGCTGGTCCCGCTCCGTCTCCATGTCCCGGAACACGTTCTTGCTCCGCGCCTGCTGGTCGATGTCCACCACCCAAAAGCGTCGGCTTCCTGTGGTGTCCGTCAGACACTCCTTGCTGTTGGTGGTGCCGAAAAACACGCACTGCCGGGGCCGGTCCACGATGTACCGCCCATAGGCCGCCCGGTAATAATCGCTGGTCTTAGACAAGAACATCTTCACTGCGTCCACCTCGGCCTTGGCCATCGCCTGCATCTCGGCCACCTCATCGATCCAGGTGCCCTGAATGGTCTCCATGGCGTCCTTGTCGCCAAAGGTCCGCAGGGAGTCCGAGAACCACTCGCCGCCCATCTTGGCCAGCAGCGTGGACTTGTGGCAGCCCTGTCCGCCCACCAGCACCAGCATGGTGTCATACTTGCACCCCGGCGTCATGGCCCGGGCCACCGCCGCCGCAAAGGCCTTCCGGGTCACCTCCCGGGTATATTGGCAGTCCTCCGCCCCTAAGTAGTCCACCAGCAGCCGGTCCAACCTGGGCACACCGTCCCAGTTCAGCCCGTTCAGATAATCCCGCACCGGGTGATACGCCTGATCGCTGGCCGCAGCGGCCACCGCATCCAGCACATCGTTCTTTGCCAGCTTCCCGAAAAAGGGCTCCAGATAGATCCTCAGCTGGGCTGCATCCTCGTCGTTCCAGGTGACCGACCCGCTGGGCCGCTTCCACGGTGCGCCGCCCACCAGATCGATCCGGCCCGAGAACAGGTTCAGCCGCAGCTTGCCCTTCAGCTTGGGGTCGTGCTCCAGCAGGGTGCGCAGATTCTTCATAGACTTGATCGGCTTCCCCTGGGCGTCTATCTCCATCATGGGCGGCCTGCGCCACGCCCCGTCGTCCTCCTCAATGGCGGGGGCCTCAGCTCCGGGCATCGGCTGAAAGGCCTCCTTCGCCCGGCTCCACCGCTCGTCCATCAGCAGCCCGGCCACCCGGGCGTCCTCCAGCGCCGTTTCCGTCATGGCCGCATAGGAGGGCAGCCGGTTCACCGGTGTCCCCGGGGCGGCGTTGTCATCCAGGTCACCAAAGCGGTGGAGCCGCACCAGGTCAAAAGCGTTTACCAGCTTCCCGCTGCAAGGGTCTGTGGCGTGGTGGGAGTACAAAAATTTCCCCCCGTCATACAGCACTGCGCCCCCGGTGGTGGAGCCGCCCGTAAAGGTAAACCGCCCCGGCGCCCCGTCAGCGGGCAGATACACACCGGGGAGAAAGGCCGCCATGGCCCCCTCAATGTCATAGGTCTTGCAGAAGGCCCCCACCACGCCGCTCTTGGCCAGCGGGTCCCCCTGCTTGGCCGCCGGTCTGGCCAGGGCCGCCATCCCAGGCAGCGCAGGCCAGGCCGTGATGTCGTGCCAGTCTTCGTATGTAGCCAGCAGCCCGTCTACCGACAGCAGCGCCCGGTCTGCGCAGTGATAGATGTATTCGCTGTCCTTGCAGCAGCTGGGCCAATACATCAGCCGCACAGCCTCAAACGTGGTCTGATCGCACAGCTCCATCCCCACGTATTCGCCCATGCGCCGGGCCAGGGGCTCATATTCGTCGGCGGTGCAGGTGCGGCTCAGCGGGAAGATGACCCGTAGTCGGGGCGCCGCCGGCATATGCTTCCGGGTGGAGTATACGCAGTAGCCGCAGCCCAGACTGTCCAGTCTTTTCAGCGCCCGGTCTGTCCCACCAGCGGGGATGTTGTCCAGGTCCAGGGTGATCAGGTCCCGGCCTGCCACAGCACTGGCCTTCCGGCGGGGGCCGAACAGCTGCCCGCCCACAAAGCCGCCCTTGTCCTTCCGCTCGTCCTGCTGCCCCTTGGGCAGGGCCATATATTCGGCCAGCGTCTCCTCGCCTCGCTCCGGCAGCTTCAGTCGGGCGTAAAAGTCAGACAGCATCATCGTCTGCCCCAGCCACTGGGTCGCTTTCCGGCTCGCTCCCGTGGTGATGGTGATCTTCTTGTCGTAAACCATGCTCTGGCCTCCTAAACAGCGGGTTCGTCCCGTCCCATTTTCTCCTTCAGCCTCGCCTTCCAGCGCACCATTTTCTTGCTCCGCATCTCTGCGCAAAGGCTCATGTCCAGCCCGGTCAGCAGCGCGTCTCCACAGTTGAGCACGTCGCCATACTCCTCCAGCAGGCCATTCCATGCCGCCCCTGCGGGCACCGGGGTGGGGTTCGCACCGTCCAGCGCCCGCCGCAGCTTCAGCGCGGCCTGGCTCAGCTCCGCCGCCTCCTCGGCCATTTGTGCCAGCAGCTCCGTCTTCGGCAGGATATCCCTGACTTCCATCCGCATCACGCTCCCTTCCTGATCTGCTCCTTCACCCGGCGCAGCAGCTCTGTAAGGTTCCACGCCCCCACATGGCTGCGGGGCACATAGTCCGCCACCCGGTCTTTCACCGGTGCCATGCTGCCGCTTACGTCGATGACTGTAGCGGACGCAGGCACTGCACCCAGCACTTCTCCGGCCACAGCGGCGGCGGTATTGATGACGATCTCCGCCCGTGACACCCGATAGCCCATGTCCAGCGCCGTGCTGCTGCACTGGTCTACCGCATAGCCTTGCAGAGTCTCCGCCAGGCCCTGCACCGCGTGGCCCCGGCCAATGACGCACGCCCGCCATCCCGGCGAACTGTAGATGTACCGCAGCATCCCCGCCGCGCAGCAGGACAGCCCCGGGCGCTGGATACAATCCACATCCTCCTCGGGGGATAGATCCCACAACGGCCACCCGACATCCGTATCGGTCACATAAGCCGCGCAGCCGGGGGTAGGTCCGGCCACCCAGGCCGTCTTAATGCCGTTCTCCGCAGCCCGGCGGGCCACCAGGCGGAGGTATTTGCTATCTTCGGGTCCATACAGGCCCAGCAGTTTTTCCCTCTGTTCCATTGTGTTGCTCAGTCCTTTCTAAAATACGGTCCCACCCAGCCGTCTGCGTTCAGGGGCAGCCCCGGGGCCCAAGGGACGGGGCGGGACATGATGGCGGCCACCTGGTCCAGGTCGGCCAGCCCCGTGGGGGTCTCCACCACCACCTCGTCGTGGATATCGAACACGATGCGGTATCCGGCGGCGGTCAGCTGCTCCATGGCATAGAACAGACAGTCCCGGGCCACGGCCTGGGTAATGTTCTCGGTCAGCTTCCCGCCATAGGTCTCCAGCTCCACCCAGCCCCCGCTGGAGCCCTTCTTGCTCTGCATCTGGCCCCAGTAGCAGATGCTTGGCTTTCCAAAACGGTTCACGCCCATGTGCGGGCCCACATAATAGAGCTTCCGCCCGCTGGGCAGCGCCACGGTCATAAAGTCGAGCCCGTTGTCCCGGTCAAACTCCCGGCCAATGGCCACCGGTCCCACAATCGAGGTCTTGCCGTGCTGCACGGCCTCCAGTGCGGCTGCCTCCACCTGATACCAAAAGCGTACAATGGCCGGGTTCGACTGCCGCCACCGTGTCACGATGTCCGGCAGTTCCTCCTCCGTCAGCCCGCTGCGGAGTGCCCCCATGTTGACCAGTGCCCCCGGTCCGCCCTGATAACCCAGGGCCAGCGTGGCCACCTTGCCCTTGGCCCGATAGGCGTATTCCGGGCGGCCCTTCCTGATATGCTCCATGGGCACGCCAAACATCTGCGCCGCCGTGGCCTCATAGATCTTCCCGTGGGTGCGGAACACGTCCAGTACCCAGTTTTCTCCCGCCAGCCAGGCCACCACCCGTGCCTCAATAGCGGAAAAATCCGCATCTACAAAAGTGTGCCCCGGGGCGGCTACGAACACGGTGCGGATCAGGGCAGACAGTGCGGCGGTCACGCTGCCATATACCAGCCGCAGCCCATCCAGATTCTGCGCCTTCACCAATTCCCGGGCGGCGTCTGCTGCGGGGATAACATCGTGGGGCAGGTTCTGCACCTGCACCAGTCTCCCGGCTTCCCGTCCCGTCCGGTTGGCCCCGTAGAATTGCAGCAGACCCCGCACCCGGCCGTCGGCGCATACGCAGGTCTCCACCGCGTTATATTTCGTCGTGCTGGTCTTTCCCAGCTCCTTGCGCAGCTCCAGCATCCGCCGGGCCGCCCCGCTGGACAGCCCCTTGTCCAGCAGGTCAGACACGGTGGCCTTCTGCAGGTCGTTCACCTCCTCGCCGGTCTCCTCCTGCACCCATTTCAGCAGCTGGGGCACGCTGTTGGGGTTCTCCAGCCCGCTGATCTGCCGGGCCTCCTCCAGCAGCTGTGCCTTCACCGTCTGCCCCAGGCAGATCGCGCCGTCCGCCAGAGCCATGTCCACCGCCACGCCGCGCAGGTTGATCACCTGGTCCAGCTCCCACTGTTTCTGCACGAAGTCGGGCACCACCACCCGGCGCAGCCGGCGGTCTATTGCCATCTCTGTCGTCACATCCTGCCCGTTATACTGCTTGAACAGCTCCCATTTCTCCCGGTCATGCCGGGGCAAGTTCCGCGTCCGACCCCCGTTCGTCTTGGTGGGCGCGCAGGGCAGGCAGAAATACCGGATCAGCGCCCGCCCCACGCCCAGCTTCTGCTGGTCCGCCGCCAGGTGCAGCGCCCGGCCCGTGGCCTCCAGCCCGCCGGGATACCCGGCATACATGGCATGGAGCATAGAGCACCGCCACTGGGGCAGCCATGCGGCGGCGGAGAAGCTGGGGGAGTTCTCGTCCTCCGGCAGCTTAAAGTGCCGGGTCAGACAGTACCACTCAAAGGCGGCGTTGTATGCGTGCTTGATACACGCCGGGTCAAAGAGCCAGCGCAGGACCTCCTGGGGCAGCCGTACCCCCGGCTCTGTCAGGTCCACCACTTGGCTGGGCGCACCGTCCAGGGAATAGGCAAACAGCAGCACCGAAAAGGCCGGGCTTTGTGCGTATTTATATAGCCCAGCCTTGCTCAAATTCACGTCGCTATAGGTCTCCAGGTCGATAAACAGATGGTGCATCATAGGTCCTCCTGTTGAAAGCAGGGCCCCCTGCGTGATGCAGGAGGCCCTTCCGGTCTTATGCGTTGGGCCAGCCCTGGGCGGTCTGCTGTCCGGGGGCCATGTCCCAGGGGGCGGCAGGCTGGGCGGGGGCCATCCCCCAGGCAGGGGCCATCCCCCAGGCAGGGGCCATCCCCCAGGCAGGGGCGGCGGCCTGGGCGGGAGCCACGGCGGAGAAGGCCTCCTCCGCCGTCACCCGGCTGCCCAGGGGGTCGCCGTCCCGGG
>OLFT01001448.1_pt1 | contig 24683 bp, 19 predicted proteins | sample 1604921 | NCBI WGS metagenome assembly OLFT01 (sample SAMEA3888897, study PRJEB22519) | human gut metagenome | biome: human gut; feature: human-associated habitat; material: faeces | place: Denmark | collected 2013 | reverse complement strand
TTCCGGGGCAATGAGCACGTACAAAAAAATATCAACTGATCTAAATATTCTGCGCGTTCTTCTCTCATCCAGACTTTACTGTCGGTTTTGGAATTTCACCAAATCAGCCGCCAAAGCGGGTCGCGGACTATACCGCCGGTAGGGAATTTCGATTTCCAAGGATTTCGATCACCCTGCCCCGAAGAAATTTTCTTTTCATGGTGGATTATACAATAGAAATAGGATAATTTCAATAGGAAATCCATTTGTACATTTATTTCATATTTTCTATTATATATCTATTATCATTTGTCTTTATTTGCCTCCACAACATGCACATCCATCTGCGGATACGGAATGGAAATTCCGTTGGCATCAAAAGATTCTTTAATTTTCTCATTCAGCCGCCATTTGATCTTCCAGTATTTATCGGTGGGAACCCAGACGCGAAGCCCCATGACTACGGCGCTGTCAGCAAGTTCGTCTACAAAGACCAGCATGTCTTTGTCCGATTTGGTTCCGGGATCTTCCTGTAAAATGTGCTGCAAAAGCTTTTTTGCTTTCTTAATATCAGAATCATAGGAAATTCCCACTTTGATTTCCAGATTACGCAAATTCTGCGCAGTTACATTGATAATGGTGCTGTTGGATAATTTTCCATTTGGAATGATTACATGCTTATTGTCAATGGTAATCAGGGTCGTATAGAACATCTCAACCTTATATACGGTTCCCTCCGTCCCGCCAGCCTGATCCTGTATAATATAATCTCCTACCTGAAAGGGCTTAAACAAAAGCAGCATAACACCGCCAGACAGATTCTCCAGACCGCCCTGCAAAGCAAGACCGATGGTAACGCCGGCAGTTCCCAGAAGAGCTGCTACGGAAGATTCCTTCACACCGAAATTAGTAGCTATATTAAAAATCAGAATCAGATACAGCAAAAATTTTCCAAAAGAACAGATGAACTGGGCAACCCCCATGTCTATGCCTGCCTTTTCCATGGAACGCTTCGCAACCTTCAGGAGCCACTTGATCAGCTTTGTTCCCACATAAAAAGCTACAATAGAAAGAACCACTTTCATTCCGAAGCTGATCAAATCCGGAATATGACCGTTAAAGTAAGCCTTGATCTGATCCCAGTTGGAGTTTACTTTATCCACTGTTTCCTGGACAGTCTCCTGAACTGCATTCTCTATAACCTGTCCTTCCAAATTCCCATCTCCTTTTTTCAGTCCTTTCCCACAAACAACTCTGTCCCTTGTTATCCAAAAACAATTTCGTCCACTCCGCTCAAAATCGCAAAAGCGGCAGGAACTAATACCCATTTAAAACAGGGCAATCTGTCCTGTTTTCCACCGGAAATTCATTTGGGAAGCAAATTATCCACCGTCTACTGCAAGACTCTCCACAGTATCAACTGCGCTGCCAGAATTAACGGCACACCCAGACGGAATTTCCACTTTCTGGTTTTATGATGAAAAAACTGCATTCCAAGAAGAGCCCCAGCGGAACCGCCAATGGCAGCCACCGCAAGAAGCTGGGCTTCCGGGATGCGCCACTGTTTCCGGATGGCTTTCTGTTTATCGATGCCATACATCCCGAATGCTGCAATATTAATGAAAACCAGATATACAACAAGAATATTTTCTAACATTTTAATCCAACTCTCTAATTTCCCTGCCAAACACGCTATAAAGCGTGTTTGAAAAAGGCTTTCTACAAGGCAATGGCAAGAGAAGAGAAATAATGTTTTCCCTCTTCTCTTTATTTATTTAATCCCTTCATAGAAAGACTGATCCGGTTCTTCTTCTCATCCACACCGAGAACGCGAACCTCCACAACATCTCCAACGCTTACAGCTTCCAACGGATGTTTGATAAATTTCTCACTCATCTGGGAAATATGAACAAGTCCGTCCTGATGAACTCCGATATCAACAAAAGCTCCGAAATCGATTACGTTGCGGACAGTTCCTTTCAGGATCATACCCTCTTTCAGATCCTTGATATCCAGTACATCTGTGCGGAGAATCGGCTTCGGCATCTCATCACGCGGATCTCGTGCCGGTTTCTCCAGCTCTTTTACAATATCCCTAAGAGTAATCTCTCCAATTTCCAGTTCATCTGCAGTCTTCTTGTAATCCCTGATCTGTCTGGAAAGTCCGGCAAGCTTGCCTCCTGCAATATCTTCAGCGGAATATCCCAGTTTCTCAAGAAGCCTGGAAGCCGCCTCATAGCTCTCCGGGTGAACGCTTGTCGCGTCAAGAGGATTGGAGCCGCCTGTAATACGCATGAAACCAGCACACTGCTCGAATGCTTTCGGACCAAGCTTTGCAACCTTCAGAAGATCTTTTCGGCTTGTGAAACGGCCATTCTCCTCACGGTAAACTACAATGTTCTTCGCAATAGCCTTAGAAACACCGGAAATATACTCAAGAAGGGAAGCCGAAGCAGTATTTAAATCTACACCTACTTTATTTACAGAATCCTCAACCACACCTGTCAGAGCCTCGCCAAGCTTCTTCTGGTTCATATCATGCTGATACTGCCCTACACCAATGGATTTCGGATCGATCTTAACCAGCTCAGCCAACGGATCCTGCACACGTCTTGCAATGGAGGTGGCACTTCTCTGTCCTACATCAAAATTAGGGAATTCGTCTGTAGCAAGCTTGCTTGCAGAGTAAACAGAAGCACCCGCCTCATTTGTAATTACATACTGAACCTTCGCTTCCGGAATCTCCTTCAGCATATCAACAATAACCTGCTCAGACTCTCTGGAAGCAGTACCATTTCCAACAGAAATCAGGGAAATGCCATACTTCTTGATCATAGCTTCTACTGTATCCTTCGCAGCGCGAATCTTCTTCTCGTTAGTAGGAGCAGTTGGATAAACAACTGTGGTATCCAGAACTTTTCCAGTAGGATCTACAACAGCCAGCTTACAGCCTGTACGGAAGGCCGGATCCCATCCAAGGACAGTCTGTCCGGCGATTGGAGGCTGCATGAGAAGCTGCTCCAGATTTTTGCCAAATACTTTGATAGCTCCGTCCTCTGCCTTCTCAGTCAGGTCACTTCTGATCTCGCGCTCGATTGCAGGAGCGATCAGACGCTTGTAACTGTCCTCTGTCACTTCTTTCAGAATCGGTGTAGTAAATGGATTGTCGCGGGTGATCACCTGCTTCTCAAGGTAACGGAGAATATCTTCTTCTGGTGCAGCTACCTTGATAGTGAGGAATTTCTCTTTCTCACCACGGTTCAACGCCAGCACACGATGTCCAGCCAGCTTCTTCACCGGCTCTTCAAACTCATAATACATCTCATATACAGACTGTGCCTCCGGATCTTTTGCCGTAGAACTGATAGTTCCTTTTTTTGCAGTAAGATCACGGATGTGGATTCGATAATCTGCCTCATCGGAAATATGCTCTGCAATAATGTCCTTTGCACCAGCAATGGCATCTGCCACAGAAGCAACCTCTTTTTCCTCGGAAACAAAGGCTTCTGCTTCTTCCTCGATGGACTTGCCTGTCATCTGAAGCATAATAATATTGGCCAGCGGCTCCAGACCTTTTTCCTTGGCAATTGTTGCCCTGGTACGTCTCTTCGGACGGTATGGGCGGTAAAGATCCTCTACTACTACCAGTGTCTGCGCTGCCAGGATCTGTGCTTTCAGCTCTTCTGTCAGTTTTCCCTGATCCTCAATGCTGGAAAGAACCTGATTCTTCTTGTCTTCCAGATTTCGAAGATAAGTCAGTCTTTCGTTCAGGTTACGAAGCTGCTCATCATTTAAGGTTCCGGTAGCTTCTTTTCTATATCGTGAAATAAAAGGGATGGTGTTTCCCTCATCGATCAATTTAACAGCAGCTTCTACCTGCCATTTCTGCACCCCAAGTTCCTGGGTGATTACCTGTAAAATATCCATTTTTTCAATCTCCTCTTGTTGCTTGTATTTCTAATTTCTGTAACCGTCATTATTTTCTGTATCATATCCGTTTCCAGAATCATTGGTCCAGTTATGAAAGCCGCCGTCAGCAGTTCCATCTCCTGGCAGTCTGTAGTCCAGTTCCCCATCCAGATCCCGATAAAATGCCACCATGGACATTTCCATATAAGGCATGATCCAGAAAAGTGCAATATAGAACGTGAACACAGATAATAACAAAAGCGGGATAAAGCTGAGATTCAGCTTCACATATCTCCAGATATTTCCCTTCATCAGCCTTGCGCTCTCTTTCAGTGCCTGGATTCCTCCAAGCTCTGTGTCATCCGCCATGAGAAAGTAGGTCATGGCAAATGGAAGGGAAATAAGAAAATTCAGCAAAGTGCTTACAGCCAGCAGTCCCAGAGTCATGGAAAGCCACTGGATCTGGGAATCCACAGTCAGTCCCGGATCTGTGGTAAAGCTCACATAATAGTAAGGGATTGCTGTGACCAGCTGGATCAGCGCCAGCACAAAGCCTGCAACGATCACCCTGTCTGGCTGGTTTTTGAAAAAGTAGCCCAGATCTCCCAGAGAAAACTCCTTTCCCCTGGAAATATTCAAAAGCATATACCCCAGACCAGCGGAAATGATCCCCACGATCAGTGACACCACCAGCATAAATACTTCACTGAGAACCAGATCCAGCGCGGATGTGCCAGAAAATAAATTGGTAGAAAGGATTGTTCCTAAAGTATTCAGACCATACACTGCCAGAAGCCCAAGGATCACAGTTCCAACATGTCCCTGCAATGCCTTTTTTGCCTGCAGTTTGATTTCCTTCGTACTTCTTTTTTTCATAATCATCATTCTCCTTTGCAGTGAAACAGCAGGCCGGGATTCTGATGCATCCCGGCCAGATATATTGCAGCACCATTTCGCTGTTTTCACTTTTTGCTCCATTAAGCCATGCCAGTTGTTCCCAATATAGCATTCTTCCATCTGACATCTGTAATTTTTTAATTACGCCGTTCTCTTGTTTCCCCAGAAAAACAGCGCTACCGTACCAGGACCTGTATGGCTTCCGATGGTAGTTCCGATGTTATTGATCTCAACCTTCCCATTTAATTTCGGGAAACGCTCTTCCACCAGCCTTGCCACTTCCCTGGCATCCTCTATACATGCGGACTGGGAAATATAACATTTCCCACTATAGTCAAGTCCGCCCTCAGCGTACTCTTCCATTTTGTCTACAACAGCCCGGATCACCTTTTTCTTGGTACGGATCTTAAATCTTGGGATCAGTTTTCCCTGATCATCCATATTCAGCAGCGGGCAGATATTCAGCATCGTGCCGAAAAAGCCGCTGGCCTTGGAAATACGGCCTCCTCTGATATAAAACGTAAGATCTGTGGAAAAAAACCAGTGATGCAGGTTCAGCTTGTGTTCCTCCGCCCAGGCATGAACCTCCTCAATGGGTCTGCCCTCATCCCGAAGGTCTGCAAGTTTATCCATAAAAAGCCCATATCCGGAGGATGCTCCCAGAGAATCCACCACCAGGATCTTACGCCCCGGATATTTTTCCTCCAGATCCGCTTTTGCAACGTTAGCTGAATTGATAACGCCAGAAATTCCTGAAGACAGGCAGACATGGAGCACATCTTTTCCCTCTTTCAGAAATCCTTCGAAATATTCTTCGAATTCATCTGCATTTACCTGGGAAGTCTTGGTGGATGCACCATCCTGCATGGCCTTATAAAATTGGTCAAATGGCATAGACTGTCCCAGATCATCTGCATATTCTTTTCCATTTAGTTCATAATGAAAGCAGATATAGGAAATATTTCTTTTCTCAAAATGTTCTTTCGTAAGGTCTGCTGTGGAACAGCAGCTGATCACATAGTCGCTCATATTTCCCTCCTGTTACTAATTTTGCAAAACCTCCAGATCGGGTTCTCCCTTATTCTGGAAGAATTTCATTTCTGTACGCAACACTTGCCACTGTATCCGGATCCTCATCCTTGTTAAACCAGAACTGTGCCCGGTTGTCAATCTTGGTATCTGCAGTCTTATAAATATTCAGGTAATCTCCGTCCTCATCACACGCATAGCCTTTTTCCTCTGCAGCTGCGATCAGGTCCGCCTTCTTCGCACCCAGGGTAAATCCACCGGAAAGAGTAAGGGTAAGAGCATCACTGTCGTAATTGCCTACCTCAAGCTCCCGTACAAAACAGTTCTCGATGGCAGTTGCATCCTGGGTAAAATTGTAAACACTGAAATGCACACTCTGGTTATTCTTCATCATGTCTACAAATTCCAGATCCCGGCCAGCCACATAAGCGCCATCTTCCACATCCTGAAGCTCCCAGCCATTCTCAAGGAATGCAGACACCGGAGCCGGAAGGGAATAAAGATCTCCGCAGAATTCCAACTGTGGAGCCAGCAGATCATCTCCCAGCTCAGTAGGAGCGGTATAGGAAGATACGATTTCTGGAACTTCCTCGCTTACACTTCCCTTGTCATATCCTTCTGGCTCTACGAAGTTACGCATATCTACCTGCTTCAGAGTATTGTCATCCTTATATACATAGAAATGAACTTCCTCGTAATAATCTTTCGAGTAGGAATACTTGGTATACAGGTCTCCCTCGTAAGTATCGCTTGGATCACCATAAGCAGCTTTGATATCATCAAAATTGGATTTTCCCATTACGATTCCGCCAGGCAGTTCTACAGGAGTAGCCGCCACATCAAAATCATAGCTTGCATCAATATCAATTCCTGCTACCAGACACTGGTTTAATGGCAGCTGGTTGATTCCAAGATTGATCACATCTACGGAAACGCGGTCGTCCCCTTTGTAAAAACTGATGGAACCATAGGAATTGGTTCCAACGCCCATCTCCGGGTCCTCGTTCTTGCCAAGTGTCCAGTCTGCTGCAAAATCCTGGTAATACATAGGGAACTGGTAAACCTTATCCCCGATCTTCACCTGAAAATCGTACAGGCTGTCGGACAGCTCTGTAACCGTTTCTGCACCAGCCTCAGGCTCATCAGCAGCCTCTCCTGCTGCCTCTGTAGTTTCGGCTTCCTGTGCCTCTGCATAAGCCGCGGACGGAACCGCACACAGGCACATTGCTGTAAAAAGCACTCCCAATACTTTTCTTTTCATACAGAAATTCCTCCTTAGAATGTATATTTGATCAGTCGGCAAGGCCGAAAGCATCGTGTACTGCATTCATAGCCCGGATTCCGTCTTTTTCGTTGATAAGGACGGTAATACGGATTTCAGATGTGGAGATCATATTAATGTTTACGCCTTCATTGTAAAGGCTCTCAAACATCTTGGCAGCCACGCCAGGATTGCTGAGCATACCGGAGCCAACAATGGAAAGCTTGGCGATATTGCGCTCAGAGTGAAGCTCCTTGAAGCCAAGGCGCTCCTGGCTCTCCTCCAGAGTGGCAACTGCATCATCCAGATCATCCTTATTTACGGTAAAAGAAATGTCCTTTGTTCCTGCACGTCCGATAGACTGCAGGATAACATCTACATTAATATTTTTCTTTGCAAGGGTATCAAATACCTTAAATGCAACACCAGGCACATCACGAAGTCCCAGTACTGCGATCCTCACAGCGTCTGTATCCAGCGCAACACCGCTGATCAGCATTCTTTCCACGCTAACTACCTCCTTAACTACCGTTCCTTCACTGTTATTCAGGCTGGAGCGGACCACAAGGGGCACTCCGTATTTCTTCGCCATTTCCACAGAACGGTTGTGAAGTACACCCGCTCCTGATGTTGCCAGATCCAGCATCTCATCGTATGTGATCTCTTTCAGCTTTCTGGCATTTGGAACCTTACGTGGGTCGGCTGTATAAACGCCGTCCACATCTGTATAAATCTCGCAGGCGTCTGCATGAAGCGCTGCTGCCAGTGCCACGGCAGTGGTATCAGAACCGCCTCGTCCCAGGGTGGTATAATCATCATACTTATCCACTCCCTGGAATCCGGTAACGATGACAATTCTGCGGGCATCCAGCTCACGGCGGATACGCTCTGTGTCAATTCTTTTCAATCTTGCATTCTGATGGCTGCTTGTGGTATGCATGGTCACCTGAAAAGCATTCAGGGAAACCGCCGGAACGCCCAGCTTGTGCATTACCATGGCCATCAGAGATACGGACATCTGCTCACCGATGGTAAGGAGCATATCCATCTCACGCTTCGGAGGCTTGTCGTCCATATCATGAGCCATACGGATCAGCTCATCTGTATATTTTCCCATGGCGGACAAAACCACCACCACGTCATTTCCTTTTTTATATTCTTCGATACAACGGTTGGCAACATTATACATTCTCTGTTTGTCCCCAACAGAAGTACCGCCGAATTTCTTAACTATCAGCATAGTTTTTCCTTTCACGCTGTCAGTTTTATTTTTATCTGCTCATACAGACAGTTTCGCGCAGCTGCCCATTACCTGAATAACTGCGGATTCATGTTATCAGTCTTTCACGCGGATCATGCCCAGAACATTCTCTCCAAGCGCTTTCACACGCTCTTTGTACTCGCCCTGTGTCATAAGTCTGGTAATAAAACCAAATTCTTCCGGAAGGGAATCCGGCTCGATCACAGCCTCAACCTTACCAAAAGCCTTATCCACTTCATCCAGGGAAGTATCCTTCACACGTACAAAGAAACGGCCTTCTACAGAATCCGGCTCCATCAGGGTCATCTCTTCATTGCTCCAGTTATTTGGAATGGTATCATGAAGATGCTTTGCAGCCTCCACAACGTCTGCTACAACTGCACTTGCAGTAGGAAGCTTGCCGGCTCCGCTTCCATAGAACATGGCATCGCCAAGCATGTTTCCATGTACAAAAATACTGTTGAACACTCCCTTTACGCCATAAAGAGGATTCTCCTGTCCTACAAGGAAAGGTGCTACAAGTGCGTAGAAGGAATCGTCTCCCAATTTCTTGCTTGTGCCAAGAAGCTTGATGCTTCTGCCCATTTCTCTTGCGTATTCCATATCCTCTGGTGTGATCTTTGTAATTCCTTCTGTATAAACATTTTCAAAATTCAGGAATTTTCCATATGCCAGAGAGGAAAGAATGGCAATCTTACGGCATGCGTCCTGTCCTTCCACGTCAGCGGTAGGATCAGCCTCTGCGTAGCCTTTTTCCTGAGCCTCTTTCAGAACAGTATTGAAATCAGCGCCTTCTGTGATCATCTTATCCAGCATATAGTTGGTAGTTCCGTTCAGAATTCCGCTGACCTCATCAATCTCATCTGCGGTAAGAGAACCGTTGATGGCACGAATAATCGGGATCCCACCGCCGCAGCTTGCCTCGAAAAGGAAGTTGATCTTTTTCTCTTTTGCAATTTCCATAAGCTCAGGACCGTATTTGGCAACCAGAGCTTTATTTGAGGTACACACACTCTTGCCGGCTTCAAGTGCTCTTTTTGTAAAAGTATAGGCAGCACCGGTTCCTCCCATTACTTCTACTACAATTTTAACTTCCGGATCGTTTACGATCTGCTCAAAGTCATGAACAAGAATCTCTTCTACCGGATCTCCAGGGAACTCACGAAGATCCAGTACATATTTGATCTTAATCTCTTCCCCGGCTCTTTTGTTAATCAATTCATGATTGGTGCGGATGACTTCTACTACACCGCTTCCAACTGTGCCATATCCTAACACTGCAATATTTATCATCTGTCCGTTACTCCCTGCCTAAAATTTTTAAATAATGGATTCCTTCCATCTGTTCAATGTCATCCACCATTGCCTCAGCATCCCCTTCTCCCTGAAGGATCTGCACACTTAAGGTAAGAGTGGCAATACCACTGATGGGAATACTCTGATGTATGGTCAGAATATTGCCATGGTTTTCTGCAATAGCCCGAAGAACATTGGATAAAATTCCCGGCTCATCATCCATCTGTATAATAAATGTGATGGTCTTTCCCTTGGCTTCCTCGTGGAAGGGAAAAATATCATCTTTATATTTATAGAAAGAGCTTCGGCTGATTCCCACAGCGTCTGCAGCTTCCTGAACCGTAGCTGCCCGCTTTGATTCCAGAAGCTTCTTCGCTGCAACTACATTCAGAAGCACCTCTGGCACAGCCCGCTCTTTTACTACAAAATATTTATTCTTATCTGTTGTCTTTGGCATCCTGCATTTCCTTCCACTTTCACTGCGCCCTGCAAATCTCTGCCATTACAGCCGTTGTATCCAGACATAATCCTGAAACTGGCCTTACCCTGTTACCGTTCACTCCGTGAACAGCAGCATGCTTTTACTGCTGTTCTGCAGGTCTCTTCGCAAGTGCGATCCATTTCAGATATGCATTAATAAAGATATCAATGGCACCATCCATAACTGCATCTACATTTCCGGTTTCTTCATTAGTACGGTGATCTTTGACCATGGTATATGGCTGCATAACGTAGGAACGGATCTGGTTGCCCCAGCCGATATCCGTTACTTCACCTCGGATTCCGGAAAGCTTGGCTTCTGCTTCCTGCTGTTTCAGAAGATATAACTTCGCCTTCAGCATCTGCATAGCCTTATCTTTATTCATATGCTGGGAACGCTCATTCTGACACTGTACCACGATTCCTGTTGGGAAATGAGTGATACGGATAGCGGATGAGGTCTTGTTGATATGCTGTCCGCCGGCACCACTGCTTCGGTAGGTATCAATACGGATATCCTCATCATTGACCTCTACGTCCAAATCTTTCTCAATATCCGGCATTACATCGCAGGATACGAAAGAGGTCTGGCGCTTTCCAGCCGCATTGAACGGGGAAATACGTACCAGACGGTGAACACCTTTCTCAGACTTCAGAAGTCCGTATGCGTTCTCTCCGTTTACCTGGAACGTAACAGATTTGATACCAGCTTCATCGCCGTCCAGATAGTCCAGAACTTCAATTGAAAAGCCCTTGCGCTCAGCCCAGCGTGTATACATACGATACAGCATGCTGCACCAGTCGCAGGCTTCTGTTCCACCAGCTCCTGCATTTAGTTTGATAATGGCATTCTCGCCGTCATACTCTCCTGAAAGAAGTGTCTTCACACGGATACTGTCAAACTGTGCCTGGAACTCATCCAGCATTTCCTGGATTTCTTCGATCATGGACGGATCATTTTCCTCATAGCTCATCTCGATCAGGGTCTCCATATCCTCTTTCTGGGTTACCAGATTCTGATAGGTTTCCATGTCGTCCTTCATGCTCTTTAATTCTTTCATTTTCTTCTGGGATACTTCTGCATTGTCCCAGAAATCAGGCGCTTCCATTTCGCGCTCTAATTCTTCAACCCGCTTTTCTTTGTTAGCCAGGTCAAAGTGAATCCCTCACTTCCACTAATGGTTCTGTGTATGTTGCAAGAATGCTCTTGAACTGGTCTAATTCAACCATAGCTTCACCTTCTTTCTAATATTTCTGTGTAACTGTCCAGTGTTTTCTGAATCGTTACATTTCTCCAACAATGCCGCAGATCTGGAACGTGTTTGAAAAATCATTCCCGCGATCCGCACGGCACACAGACTTTCAAACTATACAATAGCATATTCCGTGGGAAATTACAATAAAAAGCGGTGTGGAAAGGAATAGCCACCCGTTACCGTTTCCTTTGTGAATAACAGTCATTCTCTCTGTTGCGATTTTTTCTCAAAAATGGATTTTAGAATAGGTTGAAAAATCTCTATATTTCTTATATCATAAACTAATGATCCGTTTGTGGGACATGTTTCTATGATATAATGATTTTTGTTAAAACTATTAATGAAGAGGTATCATTTTTGAAGAAAAAAGAAGCGGTATTTATTGGTGCACTATTGATTATTTCAGTGGCACTTTGTATTTTTGTTTATGCGGTTCCACATGGAACTCATGGGTCGATCCAGATTACGGTGGACGGGAAGCTTTATGGGACTTATTCACTGGCGGAGGATCAGGTGATCCAGATTGGGGATACCAATGTGTGTGAAATTAAGGACGGCGAGGTAAAGATGACAGAGGCAGACTGTCCGGATCATCTTTGCATGAAGCAGCCGGCAGTGGGCAGTGCAGGCGGATATATTGTGTGCCTGCCAAACAGAGTAGTCATTCAGGGAGAGGGCGATTCAGATTCACAGGATTCCGAGAGTGGATTTGACGCAGTGGTGTAAGTGATGAATCAGAAGAAGGCGGCGTATCTTGGGCTGTTTGCAGCCATTGCCATTATTTTCGGGTATGTGGAGTCGTTGATTCCGTTTTTTGCGGGAATTCCGGGAATGAAGCTGGGGCTTGCAAATCTGGCGGTGCTTTTTGTGCTGGAGAGGTATACGTGGAAAGAAGCGGCGCTGGTTTCCATTGTGAGAATTTTTATTATCGGTTTTATGTTTGGAAGCGGCTCCAGTATTATGTATAGTCTGGCGGGGGCGACCCTTAGTTTGATTGTGATGGTTTTTGTAAAAAATATGATTGGATTCGGACAACTGGGTGTGAGCGTGGCTGGTGGCGTTTCCCATAACATCGGTCAGCTGCTGGTGGCGATTCCGGCAACGCATACGGTGGGACTGTTGTACTATTATGCTCCGGCGCTGATGGTGTCGGGAGTGATTACAGGACTGCTGATTGGAGTGCTGACGAAGGAAGTGCTTAAGAGAATTCCGTGAGATGTTACCACCGTACGCATCTGGGCTGAATATATTCCACGCGGGGAGGCGCAACATTCCGCGGAGCTAACTGCTAACTGCGACTAAACATCTCAGGAGAGCCTTCGATGTTAAGTCTTCGTAAGCAGTGGATCTCCGCTCCATTAAGGGCGCGCCTTGAATGCCCCGCTTAGGAATATATTCAGCCCAAATGCTGTTGATTGAAAAAGAGCTCCTGACGATAGTTTTGAACTATCGTCGGGAGCTCTTCTTGCTATTCCATAAGTTATCATTTTCTATGAATTTATCATGGACAACTTATAATTCGTTTACTATATATCCGTCTTTCATTAATTCGAATTTATCCATCAATCCACTTGTCACATACACATTTTTGCCTTCATCTACGAATACTGCTTCTGCATCATATTTCTCTAAAAGAGGTTTGGCCGCGTCCATACCCAGGACGAAGCAAGCGGTGGAGAGGCCGTCGGCCAGGTAGCCCTGGTCGCAGACGATGGTGACGGAGGTGAGACCATTCTGTACAGGATAGCCGGTCTTTGGATCCAGGATGTGGTGGTAGCGGATTCCATCTTCTATGAAGTATTTTTCGTAGTCGCCGGAGGTGGAAAGGAACTGGTTGGCGTCCAGGGTGATGGCTCCAAGATAGTCGCCTTCCGTGTCACGGGGATCGGTGAGGGCTACTTTCCAGGAGGAGCCGTCGGGCTTTTCGCCGTAGGTCATGACACTGCTGCCGCCAAGGTTCAGGATCATACCGAAGACATCTGGCTGGGTTTGCAGGTAATCCATGATCAAATCACAGCCCATGCCTTTTCCAACGGCACCAAGATCCAGGGTACAGCCATCAAGAAGAGTTACATTGTTTCCGTCCACCTGAATTTTCTCGTAGCCCACTTCGGGAAGAAGGGTGTCGATTTCGGATTGATCTGGGACATGAGGGTTCTCGCCGTCAATGTCCCACAGGCGGATAACTTTTCCAAGGGTGGGGTCAAAAGCACCGTTGGAATCTTGGGAAAGCTGGCGGATTTTCTCAAGGTCGGCGGCAAGATCATCAGAAACTTCCATGGTCTTGCCATCAGCATTGTTCAGCTGGGAAATCTGGGAATTTTCCTCTGTCCAGGAAAGGAGGGTGGTTTCCATTTCGCGGAGCTTTTCACCAATCTGGGTGTTGATGTCCTCGCCTGAGGTGTAAAGGGTTTCGGAAACTACCGTGTCCATTGCGAAATCTGCGTTGGTGTATTTTTCTACGTCAGCAGCATAAACAACTGTAGTGGTTTTTCCCAGTACTGTTGCAGAAATGACAGTGAGAAACAGGCTGCTGCAGAGAATTCCTGCCACACTTCTCTTTCTCAAATGCTTTCTCCCATTAAACATATCCAAGCAGGTAAGTGATTGACCTCTGGACTGCTTTTTATAATGTACCTTAATTAAATCGACTTCATTCTGAAATCTTACTTTACTTCTTTTTTTACTCATATCCTGTTCTTTCTGATTTTATTTTCTCTTATTTTCCAATAGCTTTCGCCCATCTTTTTCCAGCGCGTGTTCAAGAAAGAATCCTGCTTTGCAGGATTCTCCGCCTGCGGCGGGTCGCTATAAGCGACATCTACCTTTCCGCCGCAGTGCGATCCTGCCCGGCAGGGCTTTTTATGCTATAGGGAATTCCAACGGAATTTCCTATAGCATAAAAAAGGCTCTCATCTTTCGCCTTCGGAATCCCGATCCGGATATTCTTCTTCGGGCAGATTCCCTGGCAGGCGTGGCAGCAGATACATTCTCCGGAGAGAGAGGTATCACCGTCAATGTCCAGATGAGCAGGGCAGCGTTTTTTGCAGGCTCCGCATTTCGCCGGACAGGTGCTTCTGTCACGATTGAACAGTGCAGAAGGCGCTATAGGCATTATAGCAAAAATCGCGCCCATTGGGCAGAGGAACTGGCAGAAAAATCTTTCCTGGGAGCACATTCCGATCATGATCAGAACCAGCAGCACAATCCCCACCTTGTAGGAGGCGCCAGGAAGTCTGCCAGCGGTGAGCATGGAAAACACATCCCAGGGGCTCATGCCCTGAAGCTTGCTGTACCAGCCGGTAAGGATAGATACAAGAAGCACCAGAAGCCAGATATATTTCACCTTCTGCAAAATACGGATGGCTTTTTCTGAATATCCGTGACGGCCTTTTTTATGAAAAACCTTCTGGCGGATAAACACAGTCAGCTCATACAATGCATCCCCAAGGGAACCAAATGCGCAGGCATATCCGCAGAAATGCCGTCCGAACAGGCAGGTTACCACCAGCAGCACGGCAGTCACATCCAGAAAGGAATTCCAGCTGATTGTCTGATGTGCTGCGATTGCCTGAAAAATGGACTTCACGCCTGCGAATGCCGTGGAAAAAAGTGCCGGAGCAAAAATGAAAAACAGAAGCTGGATGCCGGCGCGGATCAGCCGGATTTTTCTCTGTCTCTTTTTCATTGATTTTCCGCCTTTCCAAGTGCATCATTTACAGCGTTGATAATTCCAGTGGAACTGAAGGTTGCGCCGGAAATGGTGTCAACGTCTGTACTCTGGGAAGCCAGAATGGTGCTGATCACGCCCTGTCCCTGGGAAAGGTATGCAGAGTCTTCGCCTGGTGCACTTACCACCTGAATGTCTGTAATCGTGTCATTTTCAAGTGTAACCTGAACCTGGATGTTGCCGCCAAAGCCCTGGCCGTCTCCTGTATAGGTTCCGTTTTTATAAACAAGCTCTTCACTGTCTTCATTAGAAGAAGTGTCCTCAGCCTCTGTCTCATCTGTATTTTCCTCATCTTTTTTCGCGTCCTCGGAAGCATCCCCGGAAGATGTTTCCTCCACCTGGGCTTTCTGATTCTTCGCTTCCTCTTCTGCCTTTTTCTTCGCCTCTTCCTGCGCTTTCGCAGCCTCTTCAAGGGCACTTAATATCTCATCCTGCTGTTTTTCCAAGGCCTCCACTCTGGTTGTCAGACTGGCGATCTGCTGGTCTTTTTCGGTATCACTGTCTTTTTTCTGCATGGAGTTGTAGCCAAGGACGGCGCCAACGATCAGAAGCAGACATAAAACTCTCATAATAAAACTCTGGTATTTCATGGATTATGCTCCTTTTGCCTGATTTAATGCATTTCGAAATGCCTGAATAATTCCCTGGGAAGAATATGTGCATCCAGATACTGTATCTACACTGTCTGCTGACTGCTTTCCCATAACCTGTCCAAGAATTCCTGCCCAGGCTGTATCTACATATTCTTCATCATCATAGGAAAAATAGGTTGCTCCCACAATCTGTCCTCCGGATATTGTTACGGTAACCTGTACACTGTCTGGTCCGTCATTACCTTCTCCAATACCAGTGTAGGTTCCATCTGTATATGCACCAGCAGGCACAGGCGTGGGTTCTGGCGTAGCTGTGGGTTCCGGCGTTACAGAATTCTCTGGTGTATCCGTCGGTTCCGGTACAGAAGTTGGCTCTGGCGTTTCAGTAGGCTCTGGTACAGCTGTAGGCTCCGGTGCAGTCGTTGGTTCCGGAACAGAAGTCGGCTTTGGCGTATTTGTGGGTTCTGGCTTCTCGGTGGAATCCGGCGCCTCAGTGGGCTCTGGCGTTACTGAAGGCTGTACCTCTGTATTTTTTGCCTGCTCCAATGCTATTTTGGACGCATCCAGAATTCCCATAGAAGAAAATGTTGCACCACTTACAGTGTCAATTCCTTCTGTACTCTGCTTTTCCAGTATTTTAGGCTGTATGGATCTCCATGCCTTATTGAAAAAGCTTCTGGTATCTGAGTTTGTATTGGTTACTTCCGTAATTTTTCCGTCTTTAATTGTCAGTGTTATGTTAACCTTTCCGGAATATCCCATTGCAGACCCTGTATAGGTACCATCTTTCAAAAGCTTTACAACCGGCTGTTCATCTGACGGATTATCCGGAGTCTTGGTAGGCTGTGGAATCTCCGTTGGAATTGGTGTTACAGTTTCATCAGGTACAGTAGTCGGGGTTGGAGTTATATCTTCTTCCTTTGAGTCTGTAGTTCCTGATTGATCAGCCCTTGAAAGAGCCTGGGATAAAGCTCCGAGAATTCCATTGGAAGAAAATGTTGCACCACTTACAGTATCAATTTCAGAAGTACTCTGTCTGGAAATCACATTGGACTTGATTGTTTTCCATGCTTTATTAAAAAATTCAGGTGTATCTGTATTTGTGTTGCTTATTTTTTTGATTTTTCCATTTTTTATTGTAACCTTTACCGTTACGGTTCCATCAAAGCCTTCTGCCTGTCCCTCATATACGCCATCTTTATAGCTGACAGAAGTATCTTTCTTCGGTTTCTTTGCAGGTTTTGGCGTTGGAGTTGGTGTGGCAGAATCACTGTTTCCTGCCTGTGAAAGGGCATTCTGTACTGCCTGGATAATTCCGTTTGAGGAATAAGTTGCACCGCTGACTGCATCCACATTCGGGGACTGGCTTGATAAAACCTTACTTACAACGCCCTGTGCGGAGGCAAAATAAGAGCCTGTTTCTCCAGAGGCACTCAATATATCAACAGCTGTGATTTTCCCATCTGATACAGTTACCTGTACGGTAATCGTTCCCCCAAAGCCAGTACCGCTGCCCTGGTAAGTGCCATCTTTATAGCCGCCTTCCGGAACTTCTGTAGTTGGTGTAGTGGTGGAGCCCTGACCTACCCCTGAAGATGCAGCCGTTTTTACTGGAAGGGTCTTTGAGCTTCCTTTTTTTATACCATTTTTTTTCTTTGAAATTTTGGAAGTTTTTTTCTTTGAAGAAGCTGATGATGTGTTTTTGCCTGTTTTCAGCAGACTCTCCTCTTCTGCCTCGTCATCTGCTGTCTCATAGGAATAGGCTGTTTTCAAAAGCGATTCCAGATCCTGGGATTTTACAACCTCTCTGGTTTCAGCAGTCACTTCTTTTCCACTGCTGCCAGCCTGAGCACCTGCTGCAGCCACAGCAGCAATAACCACTGCTGCCGGAGCAAGTTTCACCAGATTCTTTTTTTCAAAAGGATTCTTATCACTGTCTCGTTTTTTCATGCTGTCTCCTGTTAAAATATGTAGCAAAATAAGTTTCTTTTTACAAGCAAAAGCAGGGGCTGTTAAAAACGGCCCCCGTTCCTTTGCCTTGTTTTTGCACAAGTATTATTTGTTATCGTAAAAGCTTTGTAATCATTATTTTACTTTTACTTTGAATTTCTTAGATACTCCATTACTTGTAACAGTGATGGTTGCAGTACCTTTCTTCTTACCTTTTACAACACCTTTTGCAGTAACAGTCGCTACTTTCTTGTTGCTGGACTTATATGTTACTTTTCCGGATGGTGTTGCGGTTGCTTTGATTTTTACTGTTTTGCCTTTCTTGATTGTTGCAGAAGATTTTGCAAGCTTCAGAGAAGGTTTCTTAACCTGGATTACTACCTTCTTAGTGTAATTTCCAACCTTTACAGTAATGGTTGTCTTTCCCGCTTTTTTCGCTTTTACAACGCCTTTGGAGGAAACAGTCGCTACTTTCTTATTGCTGGATGTAAATTTAACTTTTCCAGTTACATCATTTTTTACAACAGTAATGGTTGTAGAGGTTTTTCCTTTGGTGTAAATTGTGGAAGCTTTTGCAGTTGCTGTAATTCCTTTGGCTGGTGCTACAGTCGGTGCTGGAGTTACAGTTGGCTGTGTAGGTGCTACAGTTGGCTGTGCAGGGGTCGGTGTTGCGGTCGGCTGTGCCGGTGTTGCGGTTGGAGCCGGAGCTTTTACAAGCATGTTAAGAGCTTCTCTTAAATGTCCGATCTGCTCTTCTACGCCATAAGTTGTCTGATTCTTAATATTTGCAAGCATTTCCTCGCACTCTTCAAGCTCATTTGCAATGCTGTCTTTTGCAGCAGCCCAGCTCTCCGGAGTATAATCAGCCTCGTTCAGGGCTTTTGCTTCTGCGATAATGTTTTCCAGTGGTGTGGAATCTGCATCACCTGCAGGTTTTGCAATATTCTCAGCTGTTGCCTGGAATTTTACAACGTAATCCTGGTATCCAAGGGCATGAACAGTAAGGATCCAGTAACCAGTTCCGTCAGTTCCTTCCGGAAGCTTGCATCTTCCAGATTCTGTAAGACCAAGCTGGATACCCATCATTTTATGCATCCAGTTATCAGCTGCAAATTTTGTTCCATAGTTTGCAAGTCTGTTTGTATAAGTGGAATCATTTCCATAATATGCCCACTCAACAGACTGCATATGTGCACCAAGATCGCCATAGTTTCCAGTCAGGTCAACTCTCAGGAACTCACCATAAGAACCATTTCCAGGTTTTACAGTTGCTGTAATTCCGTCTGCCACTTTCAGCTCTGCATCTTTGATACCAGACTCAGTTCCGTTCTGTCTTGCTCCGATTACAAAGCTTCCGTCTTCAGCTTTTGTAACTTTTTTCAAACCATTTGTATTTGCAGTTACATTTGCAACGGCTTCATAGGATTTCAATTCTTTCTCGCCATAACCGCCGATCAGCTGTCCGCCATTTTTTTCAATTGCATGGCTTTCTGCAAAAGCAGCAAGGTCAGCTCTCTTAATCTCAACCGGTACATATTTCAGGCCAGTTACGGTATATCCGGTTACATTGTTCCGGTTAAATACTTCTGATGTTCCATCGGCATAATGAACTGTTTTTCCGTCTGCGCTCCAATGGGAAACTGTTTTTCCATTAAGAACCGCGATTGCCTGGAAGCTTCCTCTGTGAAGGCCATGGTTTGCAGTTGCTCTTGTTACAGCATCAAATGCTCCAAGGTCTGACTCACCTCTTCTGTCTTTTTCTTCAGAAGAAGCGGTGGAGCCTGCATTGTATACATCCTCGGAAGACCAGTATTCAGCCCAGGTAAGACCTGCGTATACATATACGTTTTCGTTGTAAACAAATGTTACATCTGGGTATCCGGCAGCACTTACAACTACTGTATCTCCATCGTTTACAGCTGTTTTAGAATAATCAAGAGTTCCATCCTCCTGAACAATCTTCACAGCACCTTTTCCGCTTGCAGCATACTCTTGGTCACCAATTTTTACTTTTGAAACTGTTTTGGTAAATGCAACAAATTGCTCAGCGGTAATATCTGCCGCAGCAACCAGTTTTCCTTCATACTCATCATAAGAAGCCATTACAGTATCTGTTGTTGCTGTAAAAGTAGCGCTGACAGGAGCATATTTTCCATTTGCATCGGAAATTGTCAGAGTATGTGTTCCAGGTGTAAGATTTGTAACCTTTACTCCTGTCTCTGTTGTCGCTGCTTCCACATCATCAACTGCATATTTCTTTGAATAATCAGATGGAAGTGCTTCAGATAATTCAACTTTAACCTCTGCATCTGTTACCTTGATGTTGTCAACGGTTGCACTGACACCTGTTTTTACCGGAACATAAGTATCTGGAATATCAAAATTAATTTCCCCCTTATCCGTATAGTACGTTACGCTGGAAATAGTTTTTCCCATCATGGATTTGTAGTGGTCAGAGCTTATTGGGCAACCGTGAGATTCTGTTGTAAAGCCGGTGCTCCATGCAAGTTCTTTTCCTTTCCAGATATTCTCAAGATGACGGAGTGCATAAGTGGTTCCGTCTGTTGTATTGATGATTACACCATAAATCTTATCACCATTAGATGCATTTACTACTGCCTTTACTGCTGTCTCATCCAGCTCAAGCTGATAATCTCCATATTTGGAATTAAGCTTTAATTCAGCATTCACACTAACATTCTGTTCGGGCATTCCCTGAACAGCGCCAAAAGAAATATTTTCGTTCTCATCTACGCTCATTTCCTTGTAATATGCAGGAGTTTCTGCCGGAACATAATAAGTATAGCTTGGCTGTTCAATAAGAGCCGCTGCACCAGTATATGTATTAGTACTTACCTGGCCTTTCATGTTCGTAGTAATCTCTATAGTAGTGCTGTCTGTAATCTGTTTAAAATTTTCCAAATCAGAAGCTTTATTCACTTTTACCGGAAAAGTAACACCTGCAAGTTCATTTCCTTCCGCGCTTGTATGATAAGCAGCATTTCCATTCATCACGCCGCTCATCTTTGTTTTTGCTTTCGTCGCGGATGTAAATGCATCTACTTTTACATCATTGTTTTTCAACTCAGATCTGTAAAAAGCTTCATAGGGAATGTTCATCAGTACGATCTGACCATCCTCCACTGTTTTCACAGCTCCCGCTTCATTGTTGGTTTCGCCCTCAGTGTCTGCTAAAAAAGCATCTTCTGTGTCTCCGGTTTCGCCGTCCTCAAATCCAGACTCCTCTTCTGCGGCTTCTCCAGACTCAAAACCATCCTCTGTGTCTGTAGCAAAATCTGCTGAATCGTCAGCCTCTGATGATTCGTCATAGTCGTCTGAAATCTCATCAGAACCATATGTAGTCTCCTCAGATACCTCAACAGCTACTTCTCCAGAAATAAAGTCCTCTGCCATAACTCCAACCGGTGAACTGGTCATCGCTACAGCTGCACTCATAATGATCGGAGCAATTTTTCTTAATAACTTTTTGTCAGCCATTCTCTTCCTCCTTGTTTAACTATTATTAGTGTTTTCTAACCTTTGTTTATTTTACAGAATTGTGTTAGAAATGTCTATCTATTTTTAGTTTAGACATTGCACTTTTTTATCAACAAGAGGGGCTGTTTCGTATATCAACATGCTGATTCCGTCTCCATATTTTATATAAAAAATGCTTTCCTCTCTTTAGGCATAATGATATCGCTTACAGACATCATCCCCCCATTTGCAGCAAAAAAGAATCCAGGCACGGAAGTCTTCTTACTTCTATACCTGGATTCTCCTACATTGAAAATTAAGCAACTGCCATATTGACTTGTCTGATTTTTCATCTGCTGCTCCTACGTCAGTCGCCGTAGCTACCGCTACACAGCCCCGGCAGTTGGGATGTGCCATATGCACCATATTTTCTTTCTATGAGAAAAAGCTCTCAGCCACGCTCATCTCCGCAATATATCCAACAGTTCCTGTCATAAAAATAGTTCCGTCTTCTTTAATGTCGATCTGGATCATACCACCTGGCTGGTTTACATTGATTCTGTTTTCCATCAGACCTTTTCGGTAGGCTGCAATGGCTGCCGCACAGCTTCCTGTACCGGAAGCTTTTGTGTAACCGGAGCCACGCTCCCAGATCTCGATATCCAGATTTCCCTTGTCAATCTGGCGGCAGATCTGCAGGTTCACTCTTTCCGGGAACTCATCTGCATTTTCCACATATGGCCCCAGCTCCCTTACTTTTTCCGGAGATATCTGATCCATGAAAATAATGCAGTGTGGATTTCCTACTGTGAGACAAGTTGCCTTGTATTCTTTCTTGTTAAATGTAAATGGCTCATCGATCACCTCACGCACCTCGCCAGTTACCGGAATCTCTCTGGAAAGGAAAGAGGCCTTGCCCATGTTTACGCGGAACTCTGTCGCTCTGGCATTCAGACACTCTACTTCGATTGTTCCTGATAAAGTCTCAATGGCAAATTTTTTCTCTGTAACATACTCATTGTCCATAAGATATTTTGCAAAAATACAGACACCGTTTCCACTGATTGCAGCTTCACTTCCATCGGAATTAAAAATACGCATTCCCATTTTTCCGTTAATGTCAACTGGTCCGTAAAGCACTCCATCCGCTCCAAGTCCAAATCCCCTCTGGCAAAGAAGCGCAACTTTTTTACCCTGCAGCTGAAGCTGGTTTTTCTTCGCATCCAGTACCAGATAATCATTTCCAAAGCCCTGATATTTTGTCATGATAATGCTGTCTCTCATTGTTTTCAATTCCTTTCTGGCGAAACACCCATGATCTTTTTCTCATTATATATCCAGTATAGCGTTTATTTTTCCCATGTATATAGAATAACTTGCGAAATATATTGCAAAAAATGCGGTATTTCATTTATAATAAAGTCATATTTCAAGCACAGTATTGAATTATGACACTACGCAAACGTAGCTGCAAGCAAAGTTTGCGGTTCCATACACACTATAGTTAAAACAGGAGCCATAACATATGAATTCTTTCAATGAGCCTACTGAAAAAACCGGCTATCTGGAGCAGGATTTCCGGCTTTTTCACATCAAGGACCAGACCAAACGGGATTTTTCCTACCATTATCATGATTTTCACAAGGTGATCATCTTTCTTTCCGGAAAGGCAGCCTACCACATTGAGGGAAAGTCCTACTACCTGAAGCCCTGGGACATTCTCCTTGTGAACCGTCACGCCATACACAAACCGGAAATTGATTTTTCGGTTCCATACGAACGTTTTGTACTATGGATCCGCGATGACATCAAATCCACAGAACTACTCCGCTGTTTTCAGAAGGCGATTGACCGGAGTTACAATCTAATCCGTCTGGACTCTGACTCTCAGGAAAAATTAAAGCAGCTTCTCTACGAACTGGAAGCTGCCTTGAAAGACGAAAAATTTGGAAGCGAGCTTCTTGGCTCAGCTCTTTTTACCCAGTTCATGGTTTATGTAAACCGCATTTTTCTGGAAAAGCAGTACATTTACGACACTCGCTCCTACAGCAGTGATTCCCAGATAGAAGAGCTTCTCCGTTATATTAACCATAACCTTACTGAAGATCTTTCCATTGAAACCCTTTCGCGGAAATACTACCTGAGCAAGTATCACATGATGCGGAAATTCAAGGAGGAAACCGGTTATACCATCCACAACTACATCATTAGCAAGCGCCTTCTTCTCGCCCGCACAAAAATTTCCGAAGGCACCCCCATCCTGAAGGCCGCCCAGTTAAGCGGCTTCTCCGACTATACCACCTTCTCCCGGGCCTATAAAAAACAATTTGGTACTGCGCCGAGCCAGATGCTATAAAGGACTGCTCCCGCAATTCTCATGTAACAATAAAAGAGCGAATTTCCAAGACCTCCCGCCTCTGGAAATTCGCTCTCTATAGTCACTCTGATTTAAACATTAGCAGTTTTTCTGCCGCAGCACTGTTTATACTTCTTACCGCTTCCGCAAGGACACGGATCATTCGGATATACCTTAATTTCTTTTCTCTGAACCGGCTTACGAACACTGGAATCATCCTTGTTAGTACCAGTAACCTTAGCCACCTGCTCACGCTCGATTTTCTGCTCAACATGAACATGATACAGCATTCTGACGGTGTCCTCCTGAATGGAAGTGATCATGCTGTTAAACATATCAAATGCGGCCATCTTGTACTCAACAACCGGATCTCTCTGGCCATATGCCTGTAAGCCAATTCCTTCACGGAGAGCATCCATATCATCCAGATGTGACATCCACTTGTTGTCAATAACCTTCAGAAGAACCACACGCTCGATCTCACGGATCTGCTCTGGCTCAGGGAATTCAGCTTCCTTTGTCTCATACAGCTTGATGGCAGCTTCCTTTAAGGTGTGCTTTAATTCGTTCTTCTTCATGGACTTCTTCTGCTCATCTGTCAGTACAACAGACTTTAATGGAATGATCGGCAGAAGGAGATTGTTTAACTCAGTGAGATCCCATTTCTCTGCTGTATCTTCATCAGAAACAGACATATCTACTGCATTCTCTACAATGTCAGTGATCATCTTCAGAACCAGATCACGCATGTTATCCCCATCCAGAACCTTGCGGCGCTCTTTGTAGATAACTTCACGCTGCTCATTGTTTACTTCGTCAAATTTAAGCAGCTGCTCACGGATACCGTAGTTGTTGCTCTCTATCTTCATCTGTGCCTTCTCGATGGCATTAGACAGCATCTTATGCTCAATCTGCTCTCCCTCAGGCACACCCATGGCCTCAAACATAGCCATAAGGCGGTCTGAACCAAAGAGCCTTAAAAGGTCATCCTCCAGGGACAGGTAGAACCTGGACTCACCCGGGTCTCCCTGACGTCCGGAACGTCCGCGCAGCTGGTTGTCGATACGGCGTGACTCATGGCGCTCCGTACCGATGATCTTAAGGCCGCCCAGTGCCTTGGTCTCCTCGTCCAGCTTAATATCCGTACCACGGCCGGCCATGTTGGTGGCAATGGTAACAGAACCGTGGATACCTGCATCTGCTACGATT
>OLFT01001438.1_pt1 | contig 24802 bp, 23 predicted proteins | sample 1604921 | NCBI WGS metagenome assembly OLFT01 (sample SAMEA3888897, study PRJEB22519) | human gut metagenome | biome: human gut; feature: human-associated habitat; material: faeces | place: Denmark | collected 2013 | reverse complement strand
CTCTTTCAGTAACGTATCTTCTAAGCTTTGCTGTATCCTTATAATCGATATGCTCGCACTTATCCACGCAGAACTGGCAAACCTTGCGGCGCTTACGGCCGTTGCCACGGGGCGCTCTATTTTCACGTTCCATAGCCATGGAAAATTCCTCCTTATAAAGATTTCATGTGCCTTGGCACATCAGAACGGCAGATCGCCGTCCTCCTCGTCGATTTCGGCAAAATCGGACGGGCCGCCTACCGGGGCGGAATACCCTCCGGCGGGAGCACCGTAGGCGGGAGCCTGAGAATAACCGCCGTTATTCCCACCGGCGCCGCCGGGTCTGCTGTCACCGAAATAGACATTGTCGGCAACCACCTCCGCACTTCTGCGGTTGTTGCCCTCCTTGTCTTTCCAGTCACGGATCTGGAGCCGCCCCTCCACCACGGCCATGCGGCCCTTGGTGAAATACTTGGAGACGAACTCCGCCGTGCTGCGCCAAGCCACCACATCGATGAAATCGGTCTCCTTTTCGCCGCTCTGGGACTTATAGTCCCGATCCACGGCCAAAGAGAAGCTGGTGACCGCCGTACCGCTCTGGGTACGCCGCAGCTCCGGGTCCCTGGTCAGGCGACCCATGATGAAAATCTTGTTCAGCATTGTGCTTCCCCCTTACTCGTCCTTGCAGACGATCATGGAACGCATCACGCCCTCGGTAATACCCAGGATACGATCCAGCTCCTTGGGGAATTCCGGTGCGCTGGTGAAGCTCATCAGCACATAGTAGCCTTCGGTCTTGTAATCGATGGCGTAAGCAAGACGACGCTTGCCCCACTCATCCACGACCACGTCGGAGCAGCCGTGCTGCTCAGCCAGAGCCTGGAACTTTGCCACATTGGCGGCAATAGTCTCCTCACCCTGTGCCGGGTCGAGAATGTAAACGACCTCATAGTTGGCGGAAATCTTAGCCATACTTTTTGCACCTCCTTTTGGACTTATGGCCCTCACGCTCCGGTGAGAGCAAGGATTTGCCCGCATACGCAGGCCTAATTATTATACCGGATATCCGCCAAAAGTCAAGAAGTTTTTGGGAATATTCCGTGGAAAATCTCCTCTTTTTTGCCCTTCCCGGCAGAAAGGGCTTGAAATTACCGAAGGAATCCTTTAGAATAAGGTGTCAAATCATCCCTTCGGTGCATGAAAACGCCGGGAAAGGAGTCCCTATGGAGCATATCACCAGCCGTCACAACCCCCTCATGGGCCATATTCGCAAGCTGGCCGGCTCCGCCGCCTACCGGCGGGCGACGGGGGAATTCCTCTGCGACAGCCCCAAGCTGCTGCAGGAGGCCCTGCTGTGGCAGGCGGAGATCACCGCCGTGGTGTCTACCTCCCCCCTGCCCCGGCTTCCGGAGCACATCCGACAGGTGCAGGTGCCGGAGGACGTCATGGCCTCCATCTCCCCGGTAAAGACCCCTCAGGGGGTGCTTTTCACCTGCCGCCTGCCCCAGACTCTCACCGGCCGGCGGTATGTGCTGCTGGACGGGGTGCAGGACCCCGGCAACGTAGGCACCATCCTGCGGACGCTGGACGCCTTCGACGCCGACGGCCTGCTGCTTACCGGCGGCTGTGCCGACCCCTACGGCTGGAAGGCGGTGCGCTCGTCCATGGGGGCCGTGTTCCGCCGCCCCATCTATTTCGGTTCACCGGAGGAACTGGCGGCCCCGCTGCACCGCAGCGACCTGCCCCTGTACGGCGCCGCCCTGCGGGAGGACACCGTGGACGCCCGGCAGGCGGACTACACCCGCTGCGTGCTGGCCATCGGCAGTGAGGGCCGTGGCCTGAGCCGGGAGGTGCTGGACCTGTGCGATCAAACCATCCGTATTCCCATGTCAGACCGCTGCGAATCTCTGAATGCGGCCATTGCCGCAGCGGTGCTGCTGTGGGAGAGCTGGCGATAAGGAGGGATCTCACATGGCTGCTCTGAAATACTGGGTATGGCTCACCACCCTGCCGGGGCTGACCAACCGCAGCAAGCTTCTGCTTCTGGAGCATTTCCCCTCGCCGGAGGACATATACTACGCCCAGCCGGAGGATCTCCCTCCGGTGGAGGGGCTGTCCTCCTCTCAGGCGGCGCTGCTGTCGGACAAGTCCACAGACCGGGCCGAGGACGTGCTGGCCCGCTGCGCCAAGGGGGATATCTTCCTGCTGACCATGCAGGACGCCCTCTACCCGGACCGGCTGCGGAACATCTATGACCCGCCGGTGCTGCTGTATGGCCGGGGCCGGATGCCCCTGTTCGACGAGGAGGCCGCCGTCTCCGTGGTGGGTACCCGGACGTGTACCCCCTATGGCATCTCCGCCGCCGGGGAGCTGGGCTACCAGCTGGCGAAGGAGGGCGCTGTGGTGGTGTCGGGTCTTGCCAAGGGCATCGACGGGGCCTCCCACCGGGGTGCTCTGCGGGCCGGCGGCTTTACGGCAGCTGTGCTGGGCGGCGGCGTGGACGTGGTCTATCCGGCGGAGAACCGGCGGCTCTACGAGGACATCGCCGCCACCGGCGTGCTGCTGAGCGAGTACCCGCCGGGAACGGAGCCTATGGGCAGCCACTTCCCCGTCCGCAACCGCATCCTCAGCGGCCTGAGTCTGGCGGTGCTGGTGGTGGAGGCCCCGGAGCGCAGCGGCGCTCTCATCACCGCCAATACGGCGCTGGAGCAGGGACGGGACGTGTTCGCCGTCCCCGGCCCCATCGACGCCCCCAACAGCCGGGGCAGCAACCGCCTCATCCGGGACGGCGCAGGACTTGTGACCTGCGGCTGGGACATTCTGGAGGGGTACCGGAGCCGGTTCCCCCACCGGCTGCGCCCCTCGCCGGAGAATCTTCCTCCGGTGCCGGAGCAGGACAGTCTCCCCGCTCAAAGGGCGGAGGAATCGTCCACGGCGAAGCCGGAGAAGAAGGAAACTCCCCCCGCCCTGCCGGTACTGGACCTGACGGCGGATACGGCGGGTCTGACGGACGATCAGATCCGCATCCTACAGGTGCTGACCACCGATGCCCCTCTGCTCACCGATGACGTGGCGGAGCGGGCCGACCTGCCCATTCGGCGGGTGCTGTCAGCCCTGACGGTATTAGAGATCGACGGATATGCCACGCAGCACGGAGCACGGCGCTTCGTCCGCACGGTGGAGATCCGGTTGTAAAAAGGAAGGATAAGAACATGGCAAAAAAAGCAGCCCGAAATCTGGTGATCGTGGAGTCCCCTGCCAAGGCCAAGACCATCGGCAAGTATCTGGGACCGGATTACGAGGTCAGGGCCAGTATGGGACATCTGCGTGACCTGCCCAAAAGCAAGCTGGGCGTGGATGTCGAGCACGACTTCGAGCCCAACTACCGCCCCATCCGGGGTAAGGAGGAGCTTATCAATGAGCTGAAAAAACTCTCCAAGGCCAGCGACACCGTATATCTGGCCACCGACCCGGACCGTGAGGGTGAGGCCATCAGCTGGCACCTGAAGAACCTGCTGGACCTCAGCGACGAAAAAGCCAAGCGAGTCACCTTCAACGAGATCACCCGCAAGGTGGTCACCGAGAGCATCCACCACCCCCGTGAGATCGATCAGGATCTGGTGGACGCCCAGCAGGCCCGGCGTATTCTGGACCGCATCGTGGGCTATGAGCTGTCCCCCCTGCTGTGGAAAAAGATCCGGCGGGGCCTGTCGGCAGGCCGGGTGCAGTCGGTGGCCATGCGTCTGGTGGCAGACCGGGAGAAGGAGATCAAGGACTTCGTCCCCCAGGAGTACTGGACGCTGGACGCCCTGCTGAAAAACGACGGCGGCGTCCCCTTCCGGGCCAGATATTACGGCAAGGACGGCAAGAAATATGAGCCCGTCTCTCAGGAGGAGGTCAGCGCCATTCAGGCGGAGGTGCAGGATCTGCCCTTCGCCGTCAAGAGCGTGAAGCGCACGGATAAGCAGCGCTCCCCCGCCCCGCCCTTCACCACCTCCACCATGCAGCAGGATGCCTCCCGGAAGCTGAACATGACCCCCCGGCGCACCATGGCCATCGCCCAGCAGCTGTATGAGGGCGTGGACATCACCGGCGAGGGTACCGTGGGTCTGATCACCTATATGCGTACCGACTCCCTGCGGATCTCCGACGAGGCGCAGGCGGCGGCCCGCAGCTTCGTCACCGGGCGCTACGGCGCAGGCTACTGTCCCGCCGCCCCCCGGCAGTATAAGACCAAGGCCGGGGCGCAGGACGCCCACGAGGCCATCCGCCCCAGCGACGTGAATCTGACCCCGGAGCGGGTCAAGAGCGATCTTACCAGCGAGCAGTATCGGCTGTACCGCCTGATCTGGAGCCGTTTTCTGGCCAGCCAGATGTCCAACGCCGTCTATGACAGCGTCAGCGTAGAGCTGGGCGCCGGAGCCCACAGCTTCCGGGCCAGCGCCAGCAGCCTGAAGTTCGCCGGCTATACCGCCGTATACGAGGAGAGCCGGGACGACGAGAAGGAGGAAAAGGCCCCCGCCCTGCCCCCGCTGGCACAGGGCGAGGTGGTGACGCTGACGGGCTTTGACCCGGCCCAGCACTTCACCCAGCCCCCCGCCCGGTTCACCGATGCCTCCCTCATCCGGGCCATGGAGGAAAACGGCATCGGCCGCCCCTCCACCTATGCGCCCACGGTGTCCACCATTCTGGACCGAGAGTATGTCATCAAGGACGGCAAGTACCTGAAAATGACGCCGCTGGGCGACGTGGTCAACGGCCTTATGTGCGACCGCTTCAAGGACATCGTGGACGTGAAGTTCACCGCCCACATGGAGGAGGAGCTGGATGAGGTGGAGTCCGGCAAGCTGCCGTGGAAGCAGTTGCTGCACCAGTTCTACGGCAGCTTCGAGTCCAATCTCCATCAGGTGGAGAAGGACATGGAGGGTGTTTATCTGAAGGTTCCCGACGAGGTCACCGAGGAGAAGTGTGACCTCTGCGGCAGGAACATGGTCATCAAGTCCGGCCGGTTCGGCCGGTTCCTGGCCTGTCCCGGCTACCCGGAGTGCAAGTTCACCAAGCCGCTGGTGGTGGAGATGCCGGGCCGCTGCCCTGTGTGCGGTGGCCGGCTCATGAAGCGCACCGGTGTCAGCAAGAAATCCGGCAAGCAGTATAACTATTACTGCTGCGAAAAGTTCCCCGCCTGCTCCTTCGTTACCTTCGACGTGCCTGTGAAGGACGACTGCCCTGTCTGCGGCCACACCATGTTCAAGAAATCCGGTCGGGGCTTCAAGCGTCCCTTCTGCATCAACCCGGCGTGCGAAAATTTCCTGCCGGAGGATCAGCGAGGCTATCCCAAGCGGACTGCTGCGTCCGATGGGACGGAAAGCGGGACAAATGGTACCGTAGCGGACGGTCAGCCGACGTCCGAAACTGTCCAAACGGAGGCATCTGACAAGCCCGCAGCCAAGAAAACCACCACAGCTAAGAAAACTGCGGCAAAGAAAAGCACCACCAAGAAAACCGCCACGGCCAAAACCGCCGCCAAAAAATCCACGGCCAAGACGGCGAGCAAAAAGCCTGCCTCCGCCGTGGCGAAGGCCGCTGCGGAACAGCCCTCTACGGAGGAGGCTGCCGAAGCATCCACGGCAGTGGAGAAGGCCGCAGCCAAAAAAGCGACGGCTTCCAGAAAGGCGGCCGAGAAGGCTACCACTAAGAAAGCCGCAACTACCAAGAAAACCGCTACGGCCAAAAAGGCCGCTACTAAGAAAGCTACCACGTCTGCCGCCAAGAAGGCTGACGCTGAAACGGAGGAATAAATGGAGCCTGTAACTGTGATCGGCGCCGGTCTGGCCGGCTCCGAATGTGCTTGGCAGCTGGCCCGGCGGGGCATCCCCGTGACCCTGCGGGAGATGAAGCCAGAGAAGATGACCCCCGCCCATGTGACCCCATGGTTTGCCGAGCTTTGCTGCTCCAACTCCCTACGGGGAGCGGGGCTGGAAAATGCCGTGGGCCTGCTGAAGGAGGAGCTGCGGCGACTGGACAGCCTGATCCTCCGCTGCGCCGACGCCACCGCCGTCCCCGCCGGAGGTGCTCTGGCGGTGGACCGGGAGGGCTTTGCCCGGATGGTAACGGAGGAGATCCGGAACCACCCGCTTATCACCGTGGTCCCCGGCGAGGTAACGGAGCTGCCGGAGGGCGAGGTGGTGGTGGCCTCCGGGCCGCTGACCTCCGACGCTCTGGCGGATCGTCTGTCGGCTCTGCTGGGAGACGGACAGCAAACCACTCTGAACTTCTTCGACGCTGCCGCTCCGTTGGTGAGCTTTGACAGCGTGGATATGGACAGCGCCTATTTCGCCTCCCGCTATGATAAGGGTACTCCGGACTACATCAACTGCCCCCTGTCCAAGGAGGAGTATCTGTCCTTCTGGCAGGAACTGACCACCGCCCAGGAGGCGGAGGTCCACGGCTTCGAGGATGGGCAGGTCTTTGAGGGCTGTATGCCGGTGGAGGTCATGGCCCGCCGGGGTGAGGACACCCTGCGCTTCGGGCCGCTGAAGCCCCGTGGCCTGCCGGACCCCAAGACGGGTAAGGAGCCTTACGCCGTGGTACAGCTGCGGCGGGACAACGCCGACGGCTCCATTTACAATCTGGTGGGCTTCCAGACCCACCTGCGGTGGCCGGAGCAGAAGCGGGTATTCACCATGATCCCCGCTCTGAAGGACGCTCAGTTCCTGCGCTACGGCGTCATGCACCGCAACACCTATCTGGACTCCCCCCGGCTGTTGGATCGGTATTACCGGCTGAAGTCCCAATCCCGTATCGCTTTTGCCGGACAGATGACCGGCGTAGAGGGCTATGTGGAGTCCTGCGCCAGCGGCTTTCTGGTGGGAGTGGAGACGGCCCGCCGCCTGAAGGGGCAGGCTCCCATCGACTTCCCGCAGGAAACGGCCATCGGCGCTCTGGGGTTGTATGTCAGCAATCAGACCGTGGGGGTATTCCAGCCCATGAACATCAACTTCGGCATCATCCCGCCGCTGGACCACCGGGTCAAGGGCAAGCGCAACAAGAATGCCGAGCTGAGCCAGCGCTCGCTGGCCATCATCGAAGCCCGGAAGGAGGAGATCCTGTCATGAAGCTCATCATCGACGCCATGGGCGGCGACAATGCCCCGCTGGAAATCGTCAAGGGTGCGCTATCCGGTCAGAAGCGCTGGGGCGTGGACGTCACCCTCACCGGCGACACCACCGCTATTTTGCAGGCGCTGGAGGCCTGCGGCGAAAAGACGCTGCCCCAGGGCATGGAGATCGTCCACACCACTGAGACGGTGGAGATGTGTGACGACCCCGCCACGGTGTTCCGCCGGAAGAAGGACACCTCCATGGGCGTGGGGCTGACCATGCTGCGGGACGGCAGCGCCGACGCCATGGTCTCCGCCGGCAGCACCGGCGCTCTGCTCACCGGCGCTACCCTCATCGTCAAGCGCATCCGGGGCATCCGTCGGGCGGCCATGGCCCCGGTAATTCCCACCACCACCGGTCAGGCGGTACTCATCGACTGCGGTGCCAACGCCGAGTGTACCCCGGAATATCTGGTACAGTTCGCCTATCTGGGCAGCTACTACGCCCACCGGGTGCTGGGGGTAGAGCGGCCCCGTGTGGGACTGCTGAACATCGGCACCGAGGACAGCAAGGGCACCGATCTCCAGAAGGAGACCCTGCGCTGGCTGCGGGAGGCCCACACGGCGGGACACCTGAACTTCATCGGCAACATTGAGGCCAAGGAGGCCATCAAGGGCGGGTGCGACGTCATCGTCTGCGACGGCTTCTCCGGCAATGTGCTGCTGAAAACCATGGAGGGCGTAGGCTCTTTCGCCGGAAGCGCCCTGAAAGCCATGTTCAAGAAGAACCTGCTGACCAAGCTGGCGGCCCTGTGCGTCATGCCGGGGCTCAACGCCTTCAAGGCCAGGCTGGACCCCAATAAGGTGGGCGGTACCGCCTTCATCGGTATCTCCCGGCCGGTCATCAAGGCCCACGGCTCCTCCAACGCTGAGGCCATCGAAAACGCCATGGGGCAGGCGGTGCAGGTGGCCCGCAGCGGCATTATCAGGGATATCGAGGAAAATGTGGCCCTGATGAAGGTGGAACGGGAATAAACTCCACTTCGAGAAAATATTCACAGAAAAGGTGTTGACACACGGCGGTAATTGCCGTATTATCTTTCAGAGCGATACCCGAAAGGAGGGGAATCATCTTATGACGATGGAAGACATCTTCAAGACGATGCAGGATCTGATCGCTGAACAGTTTGCCATTGATGCTGACGAGATCAGCATGGACAGCTCCTTTGTGGATGATCTGGGCGCTGACTCTGTGGATCTGGTGGAGCTGGTAATGGCCATGGAAGAAGAATTCAACGTCGGTGAGATCGACGAGGACGACCTGACCGGGCTGAAAACCGTCGGTGACTGCGTTCGTTATCTGTACAATAAGATGAGCTGACACGACCGTGAAGAAAGAACGCCCCGTTGGAGTTTGTCCACGGGGCTTTCTTTTCCGGCCGGAAAGGAGTTATGCAATGCGTACTTTAGAGGAGCGTCTGGGCTATACCTTCCAGGATCGGAAGCGGCTGGAGGGCGCTTTATATCACAGCTCCTACGCCAATGAGCACCGCAGCTTGGGCATTCATAGCAATGAGCGGCTGGAGTTTCTGGGGGACGCCGTGCTGGGTCTGGTGACGGCGGACTATCTGTTCCGCAAGCACCCGGATCTGCCGGAGGGGGACTTGACCCGCATCCGGGCCGCACTGGTCTGCGAGGAGAGTCTGCACGAGGTGGCCCAGAGTCTCGACTTGGGATCCTATCTGAAGCTGGGCAAGGGCGAGGAGGCCGGCGGAGGCCGGCAGCGGGCGTCCATTCTGGCGGACGCCACGGAGTCCGTTTTTGCCGCCGTGTATCTGGACGGCGGGTTGGAGGCGGCCCGTGCGCTCATTCACCGGGTCCTGCTGGATAAGGAGCGGGAGACGGATGTGGAGGAGCGCCGCCGGGACTACAAGACGGAGCTGCAGGAGCTGGTGCAGCGGCGCAGCAACCAGACGCTGCAATATGAATTGGTCTCCGCCAGCGGTCCTGACCATGCCAAGGTATTCACCTCCCGTGTGCTGCTGAACGGGCAGCCCATCGGGAAGGGTCAGGGCCACAGCAAGAAGGAGGCGGAGCAGGCCGCCGCCCACGCCGGTCTGACCACCCTGATCCGGGGGTGAGGGCGGCCATGGGCAGATATCATGCGATCCTGTTTGACATGGACGGCACCCTGCTGGACACCCTGACGGATATGCAGGACGCCGTGAACCACGTGCTGGCGGCTCACGGGCTGCCTCTGCGGACCCTTGAGGAGGTGCGGCGCTTCGTGGGAAACGGTGCCGGGCCGCTGATCCACCGAGCGCTGCCGGAGGGCTATCCCCGGGAGCAGGAGGTGCTGGAGGAGTACCGGGCCTACTATCAGGCGCACAACTGCATCCGCACCTGCCCCTATCCGGGCATCCCGGAGCTGCTGGAGCAGCTGCGGCAGCGGGGGCTGAAGCTGGCGGTGGTATCCAACAAGCCGGATGAGACCACCCGTACGCTGGCGGCCCGGTTCTTTCCGGGGTTGGCAGCACTGGGGCAGCGAGACGGTATCCCCTCCAAGCCCGCACCGGAGATGGTGTGGAGCGCCATGGAGCAGCTGGGGGTGGATGCCCAGCACGCCCTGTATGTGGGCGACAGTGAGGTGGACGTGGAGATGGCTCACCGGGCAGGACTTCCGCTGGCGGCAGTGGCCTGGGGCTTCCGGGGGCGGGCGCTGCTGGAGCAGGCCGGCGCCCGGTGCATCGTGGACACCGTTCCGGAGCTGTTGGCCGTAGCTACGGAGTGATGGGCGGGAAAATTACTCTTGCAATCCGCCGCCGCTTCGGCTATAATAGTAAAGTCTCCTCTGCCGGTGTGATGGAATTGGTAGACGTAGTGGACTCAAAATCCACCGCTGGCGACAGCGTACCGGTTCGAGTCCGGTCACCGGCACCAACAGCACCCGCAGACCCATTGGGCCTGCGGGTGCTGTTTTTCTTTTGCGGTTCCGGCAGCTGCATACCGGGGAGGATATGCTTACTTCTCCTGCACTTCTTTTCCGCTGAGGTGGTGGATCTCGATCTCGAAGAGCTGGGCGGCAGCGCCATCCTGCCGGATCTCCTCGTCTGCCAACTGCTCCTCCGGGTAATACTTCATGGCGAAGCGCTTCAGCAGCGCCATAGTCTCCAGGCTCTGCTCCAGCAGGCGACACCGGCCGAACACCACGACGCTCCGGAGGTACGGCGCCCACGCCTCCTCCCGAATCGTCTCACTGCCGTAGACGGTGAAACACACCTTATCACAGGCCCGGATGGCTTCCGCCTTGTGACCGGCACGGGCGCCGTGGAAGTAAATTTTCTGCGCCTCCCGGTCGTAATAGTAGTTGATGGGGATGGCGTAGGGGTAGCCCTCCCGGCCGTTTACGGCCAGAACGCCCCGGCGGGCCTGAATCAGAAGCTGCTCCGCTGCCTCCGTGCTGATCTGATTTTTCTTCTTCCGGATGTCTCGAAACATGGCTTTTCCCTCCCGTTTTTATCGCTCCAGCAGCTCTGGGAGATACCTCAGCGCTTTTTCAAACTCCACCCCGTACCATGGGGCGTTTTCATCCCGGCAGGTGACTTGGATGCACAGCAGCGTGAAATCCACCGCCAGACGCAGGGCCTCCTCCAGCGGCTTACCCCGCATCAGAGCACCTACGCAGGCGGAGGAGAAGAGATCCCCCGTGCCGGGGAAATGGGCGTCAATGCGGCGGCTGCCGTATTCAAAGAAGCGATCCTCCGCCGGGGTATAGGCCAGCACGCCCAGTTTGTCCGGGCCATAGGGGACGCCGGTCAGCACCACGTGACGGGGCCCCAGCTCCGCCAGCTTCCGCAGGATATCCCTCAGCCGGGGCAGGTCGTAGTCCTCCCGGTAGGGGGTCCCCGTCAGCAGGCAGGCCTCTGTGAGATTGGGCGTCACCACGTCCGCCTGCGCCGCCAAGCGGGCCATGTGGCGGGGGAAATCCTCGTCAAAGCCCGTGTAGAGCGCTCCCCCATCGGCCATAGCCGGATCCACGAAGCGTAGGGTATCCGGCCCCGCCAGCACCTCCAACGCCTGGCAGACATCCTCCACCTGTCGGGGGGAGGCCAGATAGCCGGTGTAGACGGCGTCCAGCCGCACCTGCTGGCTCTGCCAGTATCGGGCGATGGGTAGGATATCCGCCGTCAGGTCCCGGCAGAGGATGTCCGGGAACATGGTATGGGCGCTGAGCACGGCGGTGGGCAGGATGGCGCACTCCACCTCCATGGCGGAGATCACCGGCAGCGCCACCGTCAGTGAGCAGCGACCCAGACACGAAATATCCTGAATACTGGCGACACGTTTCATAAGCGGCTCCTTGATGCACAGGTTAATGGATCCAGTATAGCACATCCAGTAGGTGGTGAAAAGCCCCGGCCGTAAAAAGATGCTGCGGAAAGTTCAGAGAAAAAGGCGCTCCGGCAACTGCCGGAGCGTCTTTTTTCGTTGGAACAGGCCGATTTAGTCCTTTTTGCTCTTGCGCTTGGTGACAAGCAGCACCACCAGAACGATGATGCCCAGGCCAGCCACAGCCAGCACCACCCACAGGGCGGTCATGTTGCTGCTGTCGCCGGTGGCGGGGGTATCCGGCGTGGTGGGCTTCTCCGGCTGGGTGGGCTGGGAAGGCTCACCAGGGCTTGCCGGGCTCCACATACCGCAGCAGGGAGATGTCCGCCCCCAGGCGGATGGTCTTGCCGGCGAAGTCGGCGGTATTGCTGTTCACCAGCTCTGCCACACCCGCCAGCTGCCGGGCGGTGGTGATGGTGAACTCGGTATCCGTCCCGTCATACCACGAGAGATCCACTGCCCGTCCCAGCGGATGGTGGAGAAGTATTCCACCATGACCTGCTCTTCCGTTACGCCCTCCGGCAGGGTATCGGCGTAGCCGGAAGCCGTCTCGGTAAGGAGGATGGCCCGCTCATTGCCTTCGCCGTCCGTATAGTGGATGGTGGCAACGTCATAGCCTTCCCGCCGCTCTGCCTGCACCTGTCCGTCCAGAGCCGAGACCGGCATCACCAAACTCAGCACCATGCACAAAGCCAGCAGCAGCGCCGATACACACTTCCTGTGTTGCTTTATGTGCAGGTCCCTTCCTCTCTGAAAATTTTTATATGCAGCCCCACAGGGCATGATATACAGCTTCACGGCTTGGCCGGGTCATAGACGCAGCTGCGGACCGTGGCACCGGTGACCGGCACCTGCGCCACCGTCAGAGGGATGCGGTACAGGGTGTGCAGCAACTCTTCCGTCAGCATCTCCTCCACCGGGCCGCAGGCCGCCACCGTGCCGCCGTGGAGGGCCAGCACATGGGTGGCGAAGCGAAGGGCGTGCTCCGGATCATGGGTGGACAGCAGCACCGTGTAGCCCTGCTCCGTCAGGCGGCGCACCTGCTGCAGGAGCCGGAACTGGTTGCCGTAGTCCAGATTGGCGGCAGGCTCGTCCATCAGCAAGATCCTCGCCTGCTGGGCCAAGGCCCGTGCAATGAGGGCCAGCTGCCGCTCGCCGCCGGAGATGCGGCGGATGCCCCGGTCTGCCAGCGGGGCGATGCCCACCAGCTCCATCATGCGCTGCGCCGTCTCCAGCTGCTGCCGTCCCGGCTGCCGCAGAGGCTCCAGCCCTCCGGCGGCGCCCATAAGCACCGTGTCCCGGACGGTGTAGTCGAACAACGGCTGGCTGGACTGGGGGATATACGCCGCCAGATGGGCCAGCTCCCGCCGGGGCAGATGCCGCACGTCCCGCCCGCACAGGGAGATGCTCCCCTGATAGTGAGGCAGAAAGCCCAGCATACAGCGGAACAGGGTGCTCTTCCCCGCCCCGTTTGGCCCCAGCACTGCCACCAGCTGTCCGGGCTCGGCCCGGAAGCTGACATCCCGCAGCACCGGGTGAGTGCCGTAGGAAAAGGAGAGTCTCTCCACGTCAATGCTCATGCCGTCGCCCTCCCGTGATGATGAGATACAGAAACAGCGGCGCTCCCACGAAGGCCGTCAGGATACCCAGAGGCAGCTCACCGGTGGTCACCAGCCGAGCGATGTCATCCACCGCCAGCAGGAAAGCCGCCCCAAACAGGGCCGCCGCCGGGATCAGCCGCCGGTAGTCGTAGCCGAACAGCATACGACAGAAGTGGGGGATCACCAGACCCACCCAGCCGATCATGCCGGACACCGCCACACTGGCGGTGGTCAGCAGCGTGGCGCACAGGATCACCACCAGGCGCAGTACCCCCGTCCGCACGCCCATGGACTGGGCCTCCTCCTCCCCCACCGTCAGCAGGTTCATCCGCCAGCGCAGGAGAAACAGCGGCAGCAGTCCCACCGCCACCGGCAGCACCAGAAAGCGCACGTCCTCGGCCTTGATGGAGCTGAGGCTGCCCATGAGCCAATAGGTGATGGCGGGCAGCTGCTGCTGGGTATCCGCCACCAGCTTGATAAAGGACGTCCCGGCGGAAAACAGGGAGGAGATCATCATACCCGCCAGGATCAGCGCCACCGTGGGGTCTGAGCGAGACAGACGGCTCACCAGCCACGCCGCCGCCACGGCCAGCAGACCGAAGCAGAAGGCGGACAGGGAGATGCCGAAATACCCGGCCCCCAGCAGGATAGCCAGCGCTGCGCCGAAGCCTGCGCCGGTGGAGGCCCCCAGAATATCCGGCGACACCATGGGGTTGCGGAACATTCCCTGATAGGCCGTGCCGGAGACGGCCAGCGCCGCACCCACCAGCGCTGCCGCCGCAATGCGGGGCAGACGGATGGCAAACACCACCTTCTCGTCGCTGACGGACCAGTCCGCAGCGCCGCCGGTGAGCCTTGTCCACAGCATATGCAGGAGCTTGTCTACGGACAGACCATAGCGCCCCACCAGCATGGAACCCAGCAGAAGCAGCAGGCACACACCTCCCAGCAGGAGAAAGCGCCGCCGGTAGGTCCTCCCGGCCATCAACTTCTCCATGGGTCAGTTCCCCGCCGCATTGGGGACGATGTAATAGGTGCCGGTCTTGGCATCGTAGTACACCTCCCCCGCTTTTCCAGCAGGTTGGCCGCCAGACTCTCCCGCAGAGCGGCGATGCAGTCCGGCAGGGGCCTTTCGCCGCTTCGCATGGCCTCCAGCAGCCGGGGCAGACCGGCGTTCATATGCCGCCGCTCTCCCAGCAGCTCCGCCAGCCACCAACCCAGTGAAAACACGGAAAACGCCAACAGCAGCAGGCAGATCACCAGCGGAATCTCCATGGCGCTGGCTACTGCCCGCAGGATATTGTGAAACAAGGTGCTCATTTATTCGTCCCTCTCTTTTTTGAAATACAGCACCCGTGCGCCGCCGCCGGGTTCGCCGGTGATGCGGCCCTTCTCGTCGTAGACGGGCATCAGATGGGCCGGAAGATCCTCGAAATAGTACCGGGGCCGGAACAGCTCGGACTTCGTAAAGGAGGGGAAGGCCCCCACGTCCTGATCCCGTGTATAGAACTGCACCGACCGTACGTCGTTCAGATGGATGCGGGTATACTCCAGCAGCTCATCGATGTGGATGCCGCAGGCAGAGTCCACCACCACCCGATAGTCTCCCTCCCCCGTGGGACGGAAGAAGGTATATGCCTCGTCGCACATGGCGGGGTTCTCCTGAAGTTCTGTCCAGTGGTACGTCCCCGCCTCCACATACCGGCTGCTGTCCATGCCGTAATAGCCTACCTTCACCGTCAGGGTGTCTGTGGCGATGCCGCCGGCCTCCGTCCTTCTCGGCAGCAGGCATACCGCCGTCAGGCAGGCCAGCATCCACAGGGTCAGCCGCCGCAGGCGGATATTGCATTTCTTCCTCGCAGGTTCTCCTCCCCGTATGGGGTCACGTCCGCAGGGTGGATCGGCTCAGCATCTCGGCCGCCTCCTCCGCCGACAGGTCATAGTGCCAGAACAGCCGGTAGTACTCCTGTGCCACAGCCGTCATGTCGTAGTCATACAGCTGGGGGTACAGCAGATTCCCCAGCCACCAGATGCCCAGCACCCGGTTCACCGACGGCGGGGAACTCATCCAGTCGTAGGGCAGGCCCGGTATCTCGTAGTACCGCCCCTGCTGCACGGCGGTGAGGCCCGCCCAGTCCCCTTCCGTCAGGGTATCGTAGGGGCCGCCGGAGGCCAGCAGAATAACATCCGGCTCCACGGCGTATACCTCCTCCAGACTGACGGTGGTACCGCCGCCCCGGTTGGTAACTTCTTCCGGGATGATGGCGTTCACCGCCCCCACAAGGTCGATGACGTCCGCCTGTACGGATCCGGCTGCGTTGCAGGCAAGGCCCGTGGATCCGGTGCCGAAGAGCACCTTGAGTCGCTGAGACTCCGGGATTTTTGCGGCGTTGGTCTGGGCCATGGTGACAGTGCGGTCAATGAACTGCGCCAGTTCCTCCGCCTGCTCCTGCCGCCCCAGAATGTCCCCCAGCGTCCGGTAGGCCGCCGCCATATCATCCAGATCCGCTTCGATGAAGATGGTGGGGATGCCCGTCTGCTTCTGAATGGTGTCCATGTCCTTGGCGATGCTGTCCTTGGCGTCGCCCAAGTCGATAATGAGCTGGGGCTGGGCGGCGATGAGGGACTCCATATTCAGGTTGGCCTTGCTGCCGTAGAATTGGCCGAAGGTGGGCAGATACCGCATCTCCTCCGGAAAATAGGACATCTGTGCCGTGCTGGGGCTGCTGCTGAGCCCCACAAGCAGGTCATAGGCCACCGGCATCAGGATCATCTGGGCTGTGGAGCCGCTGGGTGCGATGCGGGTGATCTCGGCAGGGATCTCCACCTGCCGTCCGGCGGAGTCGGTGATCATCCGGGTCTCCACCCCTTTCAAGGGGTCATAGCCCGTCTGCTTGCCGCCGCAGCCAACCAGCAGGCACAGGCACAGTGCCAGTACCAGCGATATCCACCGCTTTCCACTCGTTCTCTTCACTGCTTTTCCTCCGTTATCCTCATTTGCATATCACGCTCGCCGAAAAGAGCGCCGCACCATGGCGGCAGTCTTTTCTATCGTAAGTTTATTGTACCATCTGCCCCGGCAAAAGAAAATATCCTTTTCGCAAAGCAGAACATAATTCCGTATGGCGGAACGCTCTACCCCTCATAGCCCAGCTCCCGGCTGAGACTCCCGGCGGCGGCGCAGACCATGTCCACCGCCTCCTCGAACTCTCCGGAGGCAACATGGCGAAACAGGCCCACCACCGTCAGGGTGTAGCGCATCTGCCCCTCCCGGTCGAACACCGGAGCCGACACGGACCGCAGGCCGATCTTGTACTCGCCGTTTTCGATGGCATATCCCCACTGGCGGATACGCTCCAGTTCCTCCGTCAGCGTCGCCAGGTCCACGATGGTATGGGGGGTAAAGGGATCCATGCCCTGACCGTTCATCAGATAGCGCACCGTGGCATCCGGCAGCTGGGACAGCAGCAGCTTCCCCTGCGACGTGGCGTGAAGGGGCGTACGGCCACCGATCTCCGATGCCACCTGGATCCCCGTGCCGCTGACCCGCTGGTCGATGACCACGATGTTGCTGCCCTCCACGCAGGAGAGCAGGGCCGTATACTGGGTCTGTTGGGCCAGCCGCTCCAAATGGGGACGGGCGCAGCGGGTGATCTCCCACGCAGCGGACACGCCGCAGCCCCACTCGAACAGCTTTGTCCCCAGATAGTACCGGCCATCCGACTCCTGCCGGATGCAGCCGTAGCTCCGCAGGGTGGCCAGCAGCGAGTGGATGGTGCTCTTGGGGTAGCCGGAGGCCTGACTCAGCGCCTGAAGGGTCATGGGAACCCGGCTCCGGTTCAGCAGCTCCAGCAGCTCCAGCGCCTTGCCCAGCGACCGCACGCTTCCCTTTTCCTGCGGCATCATACGTCCTCCTTCCGCCGGGGGATGGGCCGAAAGTCCGGCTTTCCCGGCAAGCTGCCGGGCAGCCCTCGCTCCATAGGCGGCGGAGACGGCACCTCGTCGTCCCGCTCCCCGGCATAGAAGGCCCGGTTGTTCTCCACCAGCTCCGCCAGCGTCACCGGACGATAGCGGTTCACATCCACTCCGGCATTCAGCACACGGGGCAGCTGCCGCAGCAGCTCATAGTCCCGGCCCCGTCCGTGGTGGAGGTGTCCGTGGATCATATAGCCCCGCTTGTGGTACAGCATGGGATAGTGACACAGGAGGATGTGGGTCTCCCCGTCGTCGATCTCGTTGAAGTCCGTCACCGTCTCGAACCAGCGGTACAGCCGCCCGGCGTCCTCATAGCCGGTGTCGTGGTTGCCACGGATCAGGTGCTTATGGCCCGACAGCCGCTCCAGCAGCTCTCCCGGCACCCGGCCGCCGTTCCAGCCGATGTCTCCCACCAGATAGACGGTGTCCTCCGGACCCACGGTGTCGTTCCAGTTTTTCACCAGTGCCTCGTCCATCTCCTCTACGGTGGCAAAAGGCCGGGAGGGAAGCAGCAGTGCATAGTGAAAGTGCAGATCGGCGGTATAGTAGATCATGGTGCTCTCCCTTCTCCGGCGGATATTTTTCTCTATCATACCGTCTCCGCCGGTCTGCGTCAAGCGTTCATTCCGTATGGCGGAATTTTTCTACGTTTTTCCGGCCTCAGATTCCGCTATGCCGTCGAAATGTCCAATTCCCCGGAAATGGACCAACGCAGCCCATCGGGAAAAGCCTCCGTTTCCGGGCAGAAAAAAGAGCGCCCCGCGGGTAGTGGCGCATAAGACAGGTTTATAAGGTTTAGAGAGAACAGCGTGGCGGAAGTCACGCTGTTCTGCTTTTTGCTGCGTGCGTGAGCATTTCGGCAATGATGCTCTCCGGCAGGAAACCAATGCAGGCAAGGCTGATATGCACATCCTGCACTCGCTGCCCGCTGCTCTTATCCGGCGTGGAAACATAGACCCTGTTCACAAGATCATGCAGCACAGCGGGCGTCAGTTCCTGCAAGTTGGGATATTTCTTCGCCCGGAGGATGAACTGCTCAATGCTGTCGGCTTCTTCCTCCTGCTGGGTAATTTCCTGCTCCAAAAGCTGCATCTTCTCCGTCAGCTCTGCTTGCTCATTTTCATAGTCGGCGGACAGCTTTTCAAATCGGCTATCATTGATTTTGCCGGAGATCTTGTCCTCATAGAGCCGTTTGAACAGACGGTCAAGCTCTTCCATCCTGCGCTGTGCCTGCGTGAGCTGTCTGCGCTTTGCGGCGAGTTCTTTCTTGAAGTCCTCCTTACGCTTTGCACCCAGCTTATCGCGGAACAGATCCTCGCAATCGGAGATATACCAAAGCAGGATTTGCAGAAATTTCAGCACACCCTTTTCCAGAACGACCGCGCGGATGAAGTGCGTCCCGCACACGTCTTTTCCCTTCTTGCGAGAGGTAGAGCAGACGAAATGATCCTGTCGTTCTTCAAAGTTCCGCGAGGTGCAGTAGTACATTTTTTCCTCACAATCGGCACAGTAGGCAGCGCCGGAAAAGAGATTGCTCTTGCCCGTTCTTGCCGGTCTGCGTTTGTTGCGGCGCAGCTCCTGTACCCGCTGAAAGGTGTCCTCATCCACAATGGCTTCATGGGTGTTTCGGAATATCTTCCATTGCTCCGGTGGATTCTCGATGATCTTCTTGATTTTGTAGGACTGCCGGTGCGTTTTGAAGTTCACGGTATGCCCGCAATACTCCATCCGTTCCAGAATTGCAGCAACGGTACTGCCGTTCCAGTTGTATGGATTCTCCGGCAAAGCGCAGCGGACTTTTCGTTTTTGCCTGTCCTGATAAACGGTGGGCGTCAACACATGATCCTCTTTCAGCATCCGGGCAGTCTGCGTCGGACCGTACGGGACAGGCGGCAATACAGCGCGGTAATTTTGTCAGACTGCTTCATAGTAGATTCCTCCATCATCAGAGGACAGTCTGCCAAGACAAGGTTGCTGTTGGTCACGATCACACACTCCCCTCGGAGTCGATCAGCTTCACCGCTTTTTCGGGAAGGGTGTGCATTCCGTCAAAGCTGGCAGGAAAGCGGTAGATGGTGTTTCCTTCTTTCAGGCGTACCGTGATCTGCGGTAACTCCTGCCAGAGAGGAACGAGGGCACTGCGGCTGCCGTCCGATTCCACTTGGACGTTACGTTTCTTGTTATCCATTTGCACCTTCCTTTTCATTCAGATTTCCGAGCATTGCCGCATGAATCTCCCGGAGCAAAGTGCGTGATATGACCTATTGCTATTCAGTATATCACGACAATTTCCGGGATTCCATTGGGCAATGTACAGGGATTCACAGGAGACTTACAGGCAGTTCGCCGGGTCGCACAGCCGCCCGTGCCAGTCAAGGAATCGGCTTCGCCTCGCTGCGTGTCCTTAACAGGCTCGTTCGCCTGTGCAAGCCGGTAATCAAGGCGGCGATGCCACCATTTTCCAATGAAAATCAGCTGCGTTCCAAGACTTTTTTAATCTCTCAGCCTAATTATAACGAGAACAAACGTTCGAGTCAATGCGATTATGAGAGGAAGAACAAGCTCAGCAAGTGTAGCTACACTTGCGAAAAACGGCGTGGGTTGACCGGGATTTCCTTGCAGAGCAGCAAGCAAATCCGGTGAGTACCCACACCGAAAAAACAGGGCGTTCCGGCTAACCGCCGAAACGCCCTGTTTTCATTTTTGGAATAGTCCCAAGCCCTTATGTTTGTGAAAAATTACGAAAGCTCACCAGCTATACTCTGATAACTGGAATGTGTAGGATTCGCCGGGAGTAATGCCATAGATCACAACAGAGTCATCCTTGAATTTATCTCCGGCGCTCAGAGAAGATAGGTATATATTGCCGGAGTCTACCAGATAACCCGCACTGTCATACAGCTTATAACTAATCATATCATACCCGGAATCACTGCTCCCGCTCTTCTTTTCTCCGGTAATCGTAATGGTCAGCTGCGGAGAATAGTCTTTGTCAAACGTAAACTCGGCTCCTTGAATTTGGATCACGGATGCCGTACTCCCCATGAAGTCTTTCACCTTCAGATCCAGCGGAAATGAATCAAACGTCACTCGAACATCTTCAATAGGCAAGCAATACAGAGCATCGCAGTTTGCTTCGTCAAACTGAACTGCGTTTTCCTTGTACACGGTGAAATAAACCTTCCCGCTTGCGGATTTTCCGGCTTTGATCTCAGAGGCAGGGATTCTCACATTGGCAAGATATTGCTCTCCGGCAGCTTGGCTGGAATAATAACTGAAATCATCAGTAGAAACGGACTTTGTACCAGCATAAACCTCTTCATCCGCATCATTTACGATTCGAATATCCACATCAACATCGGCTGACAGGGACTTATCATTTTTATCAGCCAAACCAAAGAAAAGGCTGTAATCGCTTGTTCCCTCGTTATACTGGAAAGACCAGCTTTTCAGTGTTTCAACACGGGATGCTGACGATCCGCACCCACTCAGCAACAATGCAATTACAAGTCCCCACATAAGAAAGGATCGTTTCATTTCTGCGTCTCCTTATCTGTCTGTGCCTTTATTGCATGGAACATTTCTTGTTCGAGCAAATGCTTTTGCTTTGGATCCATCATGCAGTAATTGCGATTGCACCGCTCGCTTAGAAAGCAAGTCTCGCAGATAAGCTGTTTAACTTCCTGCATAATCAGTTCATCATCGCTGGGAAGCTCGTAGGCTTCGATCTTTTGGATGCCTGTCGGGTTACGCAGTCCGTAATCAATCAGTTTTCCATTTCCGGTTTTTACATAGCGGTAGACCTCGGCGCAGAACGAAACACTGTCACCAACGGCGCACTCTTCAAAGCCGGATTTGTCCATCCAGACGTGATCCTCTTTATCATCAAACATTGTCCCATCGGTGTACATTCCACTAATGAAGATCCGCTTGAAGCAAATATGTTTTGGATTGACTTTCTCAATCTGTCCTTTGAATTCAAGCAGATAATTAAATATGCCGTTTGCAAATCCGGAACGATAAGCGTGCCCTAAAGAAGCAAGCTGGACATCCAGATATTCATCATAGGACATCTTTTCTGCGCCAACGACATCCTTACGAGAATCCGGATTGAAAAATACGAGGCCGTCTTCTTCATCTACGCATGTATCTTCTCCATAATTGATTGCCAAAAGCGATTCTTCATCTGGATACTTGGCAATCAGAGCAGCGGCTTTTTTGAGCCGATCCTGCCGCTTTTGCCTTTCGCAGCGTTCGCACTCATGCTGCTCCGCAAGAATGCGATCCTCTATGTGTCTGCTTTCGGCTTTTGTCAGCAACGGCGATAAATGGTCAACGCAATCGTAATCTCTATTTTCCATGCGTGTTTTGAAGCGGACAAGAATCTCTTTCAGTTCCTGAGCAGACAGATACCTCGCTTTGTCAATAGAACAGCTATGGTAACACCCTGTGTTTATGTTGCCATGCCCATCGCCGTACATAATGGCGGTATTCCATGGGCAAAAATAATGCTCTTTCTGGACGAGCCTTCCTCGCTTCAAGCCCTCCTCAAATTCCGGAAAGACCGCTGGATTGCCGCAGCCTTCGTGATCCTCCACCCAAAATCCGGAAGGACCCTTGTCCGCGTGGCGGATCATCACATTGATTGCATCGACCATAGCCTTTTTCGTTTGTTTGTCATTCATAACCCAAACCTCCGTTAATAAGTGCCGCCAGACAGCGACCTGACATGTTAACGTGGCCTTTTAGAGCTTTTATGGAAATTATAGCATGTTTCTTTGTGCTTGTCTATCCTACTTACTCGGCAGGACAGGCGAAAACAGTTTTCAAATTCAGAGGTTTCTATCGCTGTAAATGATGTGCTGCTTATGGAAAGGGATCCCACTGTTCATTGGATGGTGAATAACTAATTGTAACCATGCAATAGCGAATGGAACGGTGAGCGCAGTACACAGATTGCAGAAGCGCGGAATAAGGGACAAAATTATCGTTTCCGCAAACTTCTTTCCTATCCTCACAAGGATTGGTTTGAGTGAGAGATTTCTGACTACTTTTCTGAAAGATGATATCAGAAGTACCCTTATGAAACAGGTTGGAAATCGGCATTTAACTGACCTATGAGCTGTACTTGTGCAAGGGCATGGACGCATCGTTGCCCATGATTTTTGCGTTGCTCACAGGGAAGCTAATTCCGGATTATCGACCTTAAATCGTACAAAATCCATCCTATCCATCTACCATCAACAAAGGCAACTGCAAAAGCAAAGGGGCATGTGCCTTAATGACACATACCCCTTTTGTCAGCAACCCTTGTCCGGCAACTGCCATAGTATTTGTTTCTCAAAACCTGTTTTATGGACAGCTACCCCAGGGAACGCTCTTTTCAGTACGTTATGATAGGGATCGCTTACTCCTCCGTCTCGTCGGCAGGTTCTTCCGCAGGCATGTTCTCCTCCATGGATACGCTGTCGGCAGCGCCCTCCTCAGGCACCAGCTCCTCAGCGAAGTGCCGATAGGCGTTCAGGCCGGCGCCGGCGGGGATCAGCTTACCGATGATGACGTTCTCCTTCAGGCCCACCAGATGGTCCACCTTGCCCTTGATGGCGGCCTCGGTCAGAACCTTGGTAGTCTCCTGGAAGGAGGCAGCGGACAGGAAGGAATCGGTGGCCAGAGATGCCTTGGTGATACCCATCAGCAGTTGGGTATAGGTGGCCTCCTGCAGCGGCTCACCGGTCTCGGCGTTGACCTCACCGGCGGCGATGCGGGCCCGCACCTTGGCGTTCTCGTCCTCCACCTCCAGCACGTCGGCCATGGCGCCGGACAGCAGGCCGGTGGCGTCATTGGCGTCCTCCACCCGGACCTTGCGCATCATCTGGCGGACAATGACCTCGATGTGCTTATCGTTGATGTCCACGCCCTGCTGACGGTACACCTTCAGGACCTCCTGAATGAGGTAGTTATGCACCGCCGAAGCGCCACGGATCCGCAGCACATCGTGGGGATTCAGTGCGCCGTCCTGCAGCTGGCGGCCCTTCTCGATGACCTCGCCGTCCCGCACCTGCAGACCGGTGTGGGGCATGGAGTAGGTCCGGGTATCGCCGTCGTCGGCGGTGACGATGATGTTCAGCAGGCTGCCCTTGGTGGCATCCTCGAAGCGGACCTTACCGGCGATCTCCGACAGGGTGGCCATCTTCTTGGGCTTGCGGGCCTCGAACAGCTCCTCCACTCGGGGAAGACCCTGGGTGATATCGCCGCCGGCCACGCCGCCGGTATGGAAGGTACGCATGGTCAGCTGGGTACCGGGCTCACCGATGGACTGTGCGGCGATGATGCCGACGGCCTCGCCGGGTCCCACCGGCTTGGAGGTGGCCAGGTTCATGCCGTAGCACTTGGCGCAGATACCGCTGTGGGCCTTGCAGGTCAGCACGGTGCGGATCTCGGCGGAGTGGATATCGAACTTCTCCATCAGGGCGGCGTCGTCCTCGGTCATCATGTGATCCTTGGAGATCAGCACCTCGTCGGTGCCGGGCTTCAGGATGTCCCGCACCGGGAAGCGGCCCTTGACACGCTCGGAGAACTTCTCGATGACCTGGCCGTTCTCGCTGATCTCGGACACCACGATGCCCTTGTCCACGCCGCAGTCATCCTCACGGATGATGACATCCTGGCACACGTCCACCATGCGGCGGGTCAGATAACCGGAGTCTGCGGTGCGCAGAGCCGTATCGGCCAGACCCTTACGGGCGCCACGGGAGGAGGTGAAGTAGTCCAGCACGGACATACCCTCACGGAAGTTTGCCTTGATGGGGATCTCGATGGTCTTACCGGCGGTGTTGGCCATCAGGCCACGCATACCGGTCAGCTGACGGATCTGCTTCATGGAGCCACGGGCGCCGGAGTCGGCCATCATGAAGATGGGATTATACTTATCCAGACTGGCGGTCAGTGCGTCGGTAACATCGTTGGTGGTCTTTTCCCACTCACGCACCACCAGCTTGTAGCGCTCCTCGTCGGTGATGAAGCCCATGTTGTACTGGTCCTCGATATCCACCACTCGCTGCTCCGTCTCGGCAATGAGGGAATACTTCTTCTCAGGCACCGTCATATCCGCAATGGAGATGGTGATGGAGCCACGGGTGGAGTACTTATAGCCGGTGGCCTTGATGTTGTCCAGCACCTCGGCGGCGATGGTAAAGCCATACTGCTTGATGGTGCGGTCCACGATCTTGCCCAGCAGCTTCTTGCCGCAGGTCTCGGTGATCTCATAGTCAAAGAACTTATCGGAGGGCGTACCGTCCTCGTTGAAGCGCTTGACAAAGCCCAGATCCTGGGGGATGTTGCGGTTGAAGATGATCCGGCCGGGAGTAGCCCGCACCACATGGCGCAGCGTCTCGTCGCCCAGTTTCTTCTCCACCCGCACCCACACGGGCTGGTGGATGCCGATGATGTGCTCGTTGTAGGCCATCAGCACCTCGTCCTCGTCCCGGTAGACGTTGAGGCGGTTCTGCTCCTTCTCCTCGTCGGTGAGCTCGTCGTAGCTCTTACCGGCCAGCGCAAAGTCGATGCCCTCGGGCCAGAACTCGTCATTAGTCATCTGGCACATACCGTTTTCAAACCGCTCGAAGGTCAGGTAGTAGGAGCCCAGCACCATATCCTGCGTAGGCACGGTGACGGGGCCGCCGTCCTGGGGACGCAGCAGGTTGTTGGCCGACAGCATCAGCAGACGAGCCTCGGCCTGAGCCTCGGCGGACAGGGGGAC